>ERZ808258.496-NODE-496-length-15338-cov-3.655500_pt1 | contig 15338 bp, 20 predicted proteins | sample MGYA00521280_ERZ808258 | MGnify/ENA primary metagenome ERZ808258 (study PRJEB31516, sample SAMN03275585) | gut metagenome | biome: mammalia-associated habitat; material: feces | host: Papio cynocephalus | place: Kenya | collected 2012-07-19 ...
TAAGCTGGTCATAGGAGACATCCTGAAGCTATAAAATGTTGATTTTATCTTCCACCTGCTCGTCGTCAAGGTTGTTAATCTTTACTTGCACTTCTTGCCATTTTTGATAATAAGCTAATTGGTCTTTAGTATATTCAGTAATTGCTTTTCCTTTTGGCAATTGAGCTTCATAATACTTAGATTGTAATGTATAAACGTCTCTCATTTTATCATAATAAGCTCCGCTCATATACATATCTTGGCCTTCAGCAGTAAGATTCCCTTGCTCTTTTAGTGATTTACGCAGATAAAATTCTTTGTTGTATACTCCCTCAAGAGCACTTAACCAATCCTCAAATTCTTTCTTGGCATTTTCGTCATTGTTTTTTACATAACCACGCAATTCACTTCCAGTATTATTAGCATTCAAGTTATCTGCCGTATAACGATAAGTTGCATTTTCATCCTGTAAAGCTACTATTTCGTCTCTTAAATTTTGAATAGCAGTTTCTCTTTCGTCTCTGGACATTTCTTGATATTTAGTAACCCACTCAATATCATCCCATTCACTAATAGCATTAGATGCATTTTCAGCTTGTTCAAGAGCACTCTTTATACTGCTTCCCGACTTTAATGCACCAAGTAGAGTAACAACCCTTGCTAAAGCTTTTGCAATCCGAGTAGTTACTTTGCCCCAAACTTGAGTCAATGTAATTGCATCTTCAGTTTGCTTATTAGCATTGTTGGTAACAGTTTCTCCTTTTAATAGAGAAATTTGCTTTTGTTTTTCTTGAATAGCAAGATTATTATTAGCTATGGCAACTTCCAAATTAGCTTTTATTGCATCTATTTGCATCTAATTCATAATTTGTTGCGCATTAGCCGCTAATCTTATTGCTGTGGTTTTTCCTGTTTCTGCATCGGTTTCAAATTCCAAAACCTATGCATAATTCATATTCGTAGCCAACAAATCAACAACTGTAGATAAACTTAATTTCCGATGAGCATTTTGTTCTTTTTGAGCTTCTTTTAAAGCATCATAACTTTCAGCTACAGCCTTAAGAGCTTTTTGAAGCTCGCTCATACTATCTACAATACCATCTATATCATCAGTTAATTGAGATGCGGAAAATACTTTATTCAAAGATAACTTAGCTAATTCAGAAGAAGCATCAATTACTCCTGACCCCAATGTTTGATACAAAGAATCAAGTTTATCTTTTAATTCGTCTTCACCGAAATCACCATTATCAATAGCATCTTTTATTCCTTTAATGCCATTTCGCCAAGCTTCAGGTAAACTACTAAATGTTTTTTGTAATTGGTCTTTATCCATAGCTTTCCAATCATCAAAACTCATACCGCTAAGAATACTCTTAGCTTCTTCTGCCTGTTTACTTAAAGTTTCAACATATTTTGTCATTATAGGAATGTTCTCAGGAACTTCTCTATCAGCATAAAGCATATTAACAATAGTATCCATCGAAGTGTATTTATTAATTTCTCCGCTTCTTAAATACCCGTATACTTTATCAACATCTTCAGTGGATAATTGGCTAAGATTTTCTGCTGTAATGCCATTCTTTTTACCAGTTCTTCTAAAGCCAAATTCTCTTCCGATGGTACGAATAGTATCTTTTGCATCAACCCACGTTTGACTATCTTCATCAAATTCAAACCCAATGCCAATAAGTATTTTCTTTTCACTTTCATCCAAATCTGCATAACCGCCAAAAGAATCAACAAGGCTCTCTAAAAGCTTTTTGCGATTACCAAAATACTCTCCTGCATTACCAGTACGATTAGCTTCAAGTTCTACTAACCGAGGATTGTTTTTATATACTTCCGCTATTTTGTTAGACAGATTTTCTATTTCGGCACGATATTCATCTTTGTTTTTATATTCGGATATGTCAAGATTAGAAAACACATTTGCCATCGTCTGTTTTGCCATAATGGCAGAATCTTCAGAAAGCTAATTTAAAACAGATTGTAAACCACTATCTTGTCGCATAATTGCATTATTATAATCAACCAATTCACTTAAATCAAAATTTTGAATATCTTTAATTTGGGCTTCAAAATCATCAATTTCACGCTCATAAGCTGAAATATAATGCTTTTTCCCATATTTATCTTCAGTATAACCTTGAGACTTTTCCTTGTCGGTAAGATTGTTAAGTATATCTTTTCTAAGATTGATAGCTTTTTGAAGATTGGCAATCTCTTTTTCACCTTTTTTACTATCTTCTTTTATACTATCAAAAGCCTCTCCAAAAACATCATCTTTTAATAAGGCTTGGTCTGCTGCGTCTTGCGACTTTTTTACCATCTCGTCTATAGCTTCTGTAAGTTTTCCAACTTTTCCTGCTGTTCCAAGGAAAGAATTTCCCGCTTCATCTGTTCTTACTACCAATTCAGGGAAAATTTCAGCCAATTCATTGGAAGTGCTTAAAAATTCTTTATATTCTTCACTACTCAAAGAAACATTTCGTCCAAATTGGTCAACCCGTTTTGCTAATTCGTCATATCGGCTTGCTTTGGTAGAAGCTGTAAGTTGGGATTCATAAGTATCTTTAAGTTCTTTAAAATCTTCTTGGGCCTTTTGTATCCTCTTTTTATTTTCATTAGAGGTAAAGCCCACAACAGCTCCCGCAATTAAAGCTAATCCAACTCCCACGGGGCCCACAAGAGCACCAGCAAGAGCTTTACCTGTCAATCCTTTTCCTAAAGCCGCAATTAAAGAAGTGACGGCTTTTTGCCCCGCTACCATACCAATAATTGAACCAATACTTTCACCAGCACTACGAGCTTCTTCTCCCCCAACTTTTGCAAAAATGCTGCCAAGACCTTTACTTCCGCCATACCCACCAGCAATACTTCCAAAAAGACTTCCCATAGCACTTACGGCTAATTTTTGACGGGATTGGCTTCTTGACTTTTGAGCACTACCTGTTGCAGTAGTAAATACTTTCTTGTCACTCTCGCTGTAATATTGACTCTTCTCAGCGCCCATATCATCAAGCAACTGCATTGCCGCCCTCTTACGAGCTTCAGCTAAAATTGTAGTTTGGTCAGCAAGTTGTTCTTCTGTCATTCCTTGCTCAATAGTCTTTTTCTAAGAAAGAACTAAGGTATTCGCAGTTTCTTTGGAAACAGTATTTAACAAAATTTGAGCTTTACCCTCGTCAATATTTTTTCTTAAATATTCTAAAGATTCTGTAGCCAATGTTGTGCCCTTTTCTCCAGCTTGCAATGCAGAAACAAAACCTGATAATCCAGCAACAAACTTTTCATTTTCGTCTGTTTTATCTAATCCAATTAATCCACTTTGATATTCAGTAAATCCAGTAAAGCGCTCATCATTCATGCCACCTTTAAATTTACCTAAATAATCTCCCCAAAGCATCTACTTCTGTCTAATAAACGCTGCATCAGCCATATCAATACGAGCTTGCTTTGCCGCTTCAATAGTAGCCTAAGAATCTCCTACTAAGCCAAGCTTTTGCTCCAATCCAGCAGAGCCTAATGTTAAACTAAGTTTTGTAAATGCTTGCGAAAGAGTTGCGGCAGCGCCAGCGGGGTTGTTTGCTACCAATGAAGTTATAGCAGCCAAAATAATCCAGTGAATATTTTCAATAGCAGTTGCAAGGCCATTAAATGCTGTCTCAAGTAATCCACTTTCATTAACAATTAATGCAAAGCCTTCCCACGCCGCTTGTACACGCTTGCGAGCTGCTTCTACACCTTGTGAATAAGCTTCCATCTTTTCTACCGCTGTACCATAAGCATTGGCCGCTATCTCAGCATATTTACCAACATTGTCCCAGTTTTCCATCAAAACTAAGAAATTTTCTCTCTAACGAGTACCAGCAACAGCCGTAGAAATACCAGATTTTTGAACATCAGAGAAAGTATTCCATTTTCCAGCAATTTCAGCCAAAACCGAATCTATGTCTCTAAAATGCTCAGGAGTATCTCTCAATTCAATTCCTACAGCTTTTAATACCTATTCGATTTCATTTAAATTTGACATATCTTCAGAAGATAATCCTTGTTGTTCAAGTTCTTCTTGAGAAGTTTCAAATTTACCCGCCGCTATTTTACCAAAACGTGCATATAACGTTTTAAAGGACTCGCCCACCGATTCAGCGCTCTTTTGAGTAGTTTCAGCAACAACAGTTGTATACGCAATATAATTGTCTAAACTTGACACTCTGTTACTTTCATTCCATTAAAAGGAATTACTGACCACAATAATAAATTGTGGCGAAAGAGGTTCTTCTTTAAAGTGTCTTTACACTTGACCTCTTTTCTATATGTCACCATATAGTTCAGACCATACCTTCATCCTCTTAGAGTGATAAGAGGAGCCAACCTGATTCTGGTCGTTACAATACTTTTATTAAATAAAATCTAATTCTTCCAAAGTCCACTCTTGGAATTTTGTTTTTAATATTTTTTTATCAAAATCTACTATTACCCAGTTAATAGTATCCTTTTCTAACTCATTAAAAGAAAACTGCTTAATCTTCATCATTATCTCGTCATTTACTGGAACTTTGTTTCTCTTGGTATTAATAACACAAAATTCTTTTAATCCAAGTGTCTTTAGATAATGATAACGACGAGCTTCTTTTGCTTTAAAAGCCTTTTCAGTAATAGCTCCTATTTGAACCGATAAATCATGACCACTTCCATTATATTCAAAATAAATTTGTTCCTTTTCAAAATACCCATCCAAAAAATAATATGTCATTAGCTTATTAACTGAGCAATTAAACAATTTACAAAGTCGAACTTGCTCTTTACTCGTTAAAACATTCCGAGTTTTTTCTATGGCTTTATTTCTGTTAATTAAATTCTTTTCTTTAATCTCTGGATTTTGATTTGCGTTTGGAAAGCCATATTTTTCTAAATTGGTTTCTCTAATTTTAGCCTTAATATCTTCATTCTAAAAACAGCAGTTCACCCCATATTTTTCTTGCACAGTTTTTCGTAAAGATTCTTTTACTTCTGGAATGTGCATTACATTTGTTGCGTTATGTGCTTGTAAATACTCTTCTGTTTTTTGTTTACAATCTTCACTATTAAGATAATATTCTGTTCCATATTTTTCTTTCATTTTCTCTTTTAGCATATCATGATACCGAGGTTGACTAAAACTATTCTTATATCCAGTTTTAGCCTCATAAACTTCCTATGCTTTCAATGGAGCACATTTTACACAACAATCTTTATTTACAATATCTCTTTCCTGTGTAAAATAAATAAAAGCCTTACTTTCTTGAACTTCTCCACAATAGTCGCATTTCCAATGTATCAAAGCTTTACTGTGAAGGCTTATATCCTTTGAATTTATTTCTAAAGGTGATAGATAAGGAACTTCTGGGTATCCCTTCTCTAAATACCATTTTTTATTTCTGCTGGTTGGAATTATTGTCATTTTTTCATTTATAAGCAACAAAACTCCCTCCTTTTGTTGCAATTTTATATTAAAATATATAATAAAACTTAGATTTTATTTAATAAAAGTTATCTCGGTCTTGTCTCTAAAAAGAGGTTTTAACCGATTTAGGTTGATACTATAGTATATGTTACCATATACTCAGGCACAAATTTTACCTGCTAATTGCGCACTTGTGTTAGCTCTTGCCAACGCTGTTGCTAAATCGCCAGCCGAAATCGCAGCACTCATGTCAACAGCTACGAGTTTGTCTACTACTGAACTAACTTCATTAACTTGAAGCTTCCAGCCCTTGAGCATACTAATCAAATATTCCGTTGCTTCGGCAGAGTTTATCATACCAAGCGTACTAAGTTGCATTGAATTTTCAACGAGAGTTGCGGCATCTTGTCCTTCATAACCCGCTCTTAGCCAATCGTTTGCGGCTTGAGATACTTCAAGCGTACTCTTACCTACTTTAACAGCAAGGTCATTAAAGTCAAGCATCATATTTTTAATATTGCTGTAGCTTAATCCACTTGCAATTTGCAAATCAACCATAGAAGCATTAAGTTGTTCAGCATAATTAATCAACTGACTAAAAGCCATTCTAATCTTACCAATGACCATATAAGCCATTGAATAATCTGTTAAGTTACGGAAAGAAGCTTTAAAGCCCTGAGCAATTTGCTGGACTAATCCAACACTTTGTTTTTGTAAAGAATTATTCTTTTCAAGTTGAATACCGTGATTAGAATCAAGCAAAGCAATTTCTTTCTTTAATTTAATCAACTCTTCTTCAGAAAGTTTTTGCCCATTAAGAGTGCCATTTTCTAAATCTAAATTAGGCACTTCAGCTTGCAGTTGACCAAGCAAACGTTTACGCATATTGACAACACTTCGAATGTTATCTGCACGTTCGCCTTTCATTCCAGAACTCGCAAGACGCTTTTCGTCAGCATCAATTTGTTCTTGAATTTTTAGAATTTGTTTATACTGTTTAAGATAATCATTTATGGATTTTGTGTTATAACCACCAGAAGTTCTCTCCGCATTTTTTTTATCCATCATTTTCTGAATAACAGGAGGAACTTCATTGCTAAGATTGCTACCATTTACAGAAAATAGAGACGCCTTAATTGAATCTACTCCGTATTTTTTAGCAATCTCATCCCAAGGAATAGCTTCGCCCTTAATACCTTTATTAAGTATTTCAGCTACTTCTTCCATGCTCATAGCCACATTTAATCCAGAAGTGACAATTTCAACAATCTATTGCCCATCTTGTTCAAAAGCTCTCGTATTAGCAAATTTAACATTGCCCTTACGAATATGATTTAATCTTTCAGTTAAATCGTTCGCCCATTCAGAGCTATCATTTCCCTCTAAACCAAACCATTTTGCATCTTCGGCTGTAATCTCTTTACCCTCTTCAAAAACTTGATTAGAAAGTTTTTCCAAAGCTTTTTCATACATTGTAAAATACACTTGCATTTGCAACATACGCTCGCCACGTTTTTGAATATCTTCAGGACCACCAGATTTGGAAAACTTCCAGTCATTTACTGCAAAGCCAGTATCTTTATTATAAGTTAAAGCGTCCATTGTTCCAGCAAACATTTGCTGTCCAAATAAACCAGCCATAGTTCTTTCAGTTATGGTATTATCATTTACTATACCTGCTTCACGAGCCTTCGCAACAGCTAATTCAGCTAATTGTCTTTGTTTTTGCGCTTTAGGGTCAGAAGAGGTCATGTTAAGACCACCCTCACTTACAGATTTACCTATAATTTCCCTAAGCTCGCTGTTTACAGAATCGCTAAAACTATCAACAGAAGTCTCACCCGTATTAACTAATTCCTACGCAATTCTGTGAGCATAAGTTCCCATTACAGAAGACGTGTGCAATTTTTCCTAATCCCACGGTTTTAACGGAGCATCATGATTCAACGCCTCAGTAACAGAGAAAATATCATCTTTACCATAAAGCTTACCATTCATCTTTACGGTCATGGCATGAGTCTTCGGGTCAGGAGGTGTTACACCAGTCCATGTTACTTCAGGCGAAACATATTTTCCACTTTCATTACGCATCTCATGGATAATTTTACCATTATCATTTCTAAGCGTTGAAGCCGTACCTTGTTCAATCCCCTGTTTAGCAGCATCAGCCATCTGAGCAACAATCTCATTAGTATTAACCGCTACATTACCTTGAGCATTAATAAGAACATTACCAGAAGTATTTATTACAATATCGCCATTGGAATTGATAGACCCATTTAGTCCACTACCAGACGGAGGAACAGGATTACCATTTTCATCCATTTCTGTCCCACTAATATTGAATTTCTTCCATCTAAGATATTCTCTACCATTAAAGTCACGACCAGCTACTTCAGCCATCTTTTTGTTCCATGTAGTAGCATCAGCTAAAGTAACGCCGCCATGAGTATTAAACCATTGTCCAACGTGTCCAAAAGAAGCTTCAATTTGCTGGTCAGTTAGATTTGCTTTTGCGTTATTAACATCAGCAAAATCAACACCAATTTTCCTACGAAGAAAATCTCTTTGAGTATCTGTACTTAACCAACGAGCTCTTAAAGCTTGAATGGGTTGGTCTGCTTTTGTTTCATCCCAAATACCCATTTCTTTAGACAAATTAATATAACTGTGAACGTCACCGCCTCTAAGAGCTTCAATTAATTTAGCAACATCTGAAGCTACAGCTTCTTTACTATCGTCTTGATGTCTATCTTGTCTTACTTTTTGAAGACGAGCATAAATTTTCTTAGAAGAAATAGCATCTTGCTCAAGCTGTTGTAAGAAAGATTTAACAACATCTGCATTAAATTCTTTCTCCATGTCAGCATCAGTAGACATATTACCAGTAGTATAATTTAAAGCCTCCATTGCTTCACGCATTTTAGTTGCACTTTGAGAGAAAGAACCAATGGTTTGGAAGTTAGAGCCACCAACTAAAGAAGCAAATTCATTATCGTCTTTAGTTACCCAGCCTTTAGCTATTTTGGCAATATCTGCTCTACGACTTTCGGCATCAGGAGCTTCGCTTAATTTCTCCATGCTTGCCCATTTGTTCATTAACCAAACTTGTTTGTCATAGAGCTCCTGCATAATTTGTTCCATGTTATAAGCATCTTTGCCATACTGTTCATCAAAGATGTTACTGACCATTCTGTAATAGTCACCATCGAAGTCACCATGCAAATATTTAGCCAAGCCTTGTCTAACTTGAACAACATCGTCACCAACATCACCAATAGCAATGTGAGAGCTTATGCCCTCGCCACCTTGGTTATAAGGATAACGACCCATTTTAGTCTTAAAGTTACTATTACCCTTTTTAATAGCGGTGATTATATCTTCTACTATCTGAGCTTCGGCTTCAGCTAATTGCTCTTTTGTAAAATTACCATCTTTAATATCTTTAGCAAATAAAGCATGATAATTATTATCATTGTCATAAAAACCATAATCAAATGCTTTGCCTGTTCTTAATTTAAACTGATTCATTAAAGCCAACAAATTATCTGCAATTTGGTCTTTTGATGAACCAGATTCGGACCTGAACATATTACGAACACGACTCTCAGACATAACTACTGTATTAGCAAGTCTTGCCTTTTCAGCACTATATTCAGAAGTTGCGGCATTTTCATCAAATGCTCCACCTTGAGCAATAGCCCAACCAGAGTGAGCACGACTGATATGAGTGGCTTTATATTTAATTTCAGAATCTTTATTGCTTATATATTCAAGAACAGTATTTGCATACTCTTTTTCAGCAAGTTCAAAAGCCGCTAACCTTTGTTTTTCATTTTCTTCTGTAGCGTTCGCAAACTTAGCATAAGCTTGCAGTAATCTTCCTTGCTGTCTTTCAAGAGGAGTAACATAATAATTATAATCATTATCATGTCCACCCTGAAGATTAGCAAGCATTACATTGCCAAGTTCATTACCTCTTGCTCTTGTAAGAACAATGTTAGCATCTTTATAAGCATCTCCAAGTTCGTCTTTCTTCTTGCGAGCAACTTCCATTGCAAATTTCTCATAGTCATCTTGAGAAACTTTACCGTTTTTAACAGCATCTTGGAAACTTGTAACAATATCTTCAATATAAATTTGATTCTCTTTTAATTCGCTAAAATCTTTCTTAGAAACAAATTCAATATCTTTTCCGTTGGAAGTATAGCCACCTTTATCTAAAGATTTACGAGAGTCAATTAATTGTTGGAAATCTTTTTGAGCTTTTAATTCAGCAGGGGTAAAAGCCTTATTAAGCTTTTCATTCGCCGCAAGAATAGCGTTTAAGCCTTTTTGCGCTCTTTCTTTTTCTTCGTCTGTCATACCAACCATTGCCGCAGAACCAAAACGCTTAGTGGTATGACGTTCAGCATTAATAACTTTAAAATCATCTGCAATAGAAGGAGTATAAGCTCCGCCACCACTTATTTTGGTAGCGTAACGAGCGACATCTTGCTGTCCAATTGTAGTTGAAAGCAATCCTTTGTAATTGCTCCAATTTTGTCCTAACAAAACCTCTCCCAGTTCATCCAAACCAGAAAGGAGTTTTTCGGCTTCTTCAGCCGTATTAAAAATTACATCTCCCGTTGTTCCATTAACATAGCGAGTATTTGCCATATCATATCTTACATTTTGAGACAGATTACCATTTTTATCTATTTCAAAAATACGAGAGAAAATACCATTTTCTTTACTTAAAAGATTTAATACATCTGTATCGTTTTGCGCGACGCCCTCAGCTTTTAAAGCATTAACAATAGTAGAAAGTCTACCAGCAAAATCAAGTAAAACATTACGCTCTTTTAGTGAAGTTCTTTCTTCAACAAAAGCATCCGCAGACATAATTGCTTCTTTTGAATACGGAGAATTTTGCCAATTATTCGCAATCCATTTCTGGATATAAGCAAACATCTTAGCTGGGTCATTTCCACCACCCATAGACATACGCCCACCATATCCAAGTGTAAGCTTAGTACCCTGTTGAGTTTTAGAAAGAGAATCAGTTTGAAGCTTCCAACCATCTAAAGTTTTTACTAATCCTGTAAGTCTATCACCCACATTAAAAGAAAACTTTTTAGAAAAATTAAGATAATCTCCCTCTTTTACTTCATAGTTAGAAAGGTCGATTGTTTGCTCTTTTTCTAACATCTCAGGAGTAATTCCATAAGCCGCAAGGAAACCAGCATCAATATCATTTACATCAGTATTTCTTGACGCTCTGTATTGATAGCTTTCAGTAGCTTCAATAACTTTAAGAGAAGGAATAATATTATCCATCAAACTCTGAATAGAATTTTCTAAATCCTCTCCTGTCATTCCAAGCTCTTCAAAATAAGCTCTTGCCGCCTGATAAAATACTTGCTCTGGGATTTGCATAACCTAAAACATCTTCTGCATAGGAGATTCATAATCCATTCCCATAGCAGTGCCTTGTTTGGTTCTAAATGCTGGTCCACTTAATCCTTGACGCGCATCAGCAGCTCTTGATGTAAGACTCCTTGCATTTAAAGCCTGTGCTACATCACGTTGGGTCATATCATTTACAAAGTTCCAAGCTGTCAAATCTGTTTGAGACAAAGCACCATATTGAGCATTTTTGTAACTGCCTTCACTATAAGCGCTATTAGTAATTCCAGTTGATTGAATAAGATTCCATGCATCTTTAATATAATATTTCATTTCGTCACTTTCGAGAAGCATTTTTAGCAAAGAATCCTCTTTCGCTCCTGCTAACATTGCTTCTTTTCCGTAACGACCGCCTCTAATAAAGATGTCCAACATTGTATTCATTACTTCTGCTCCAATATCATCAATATTAAATTGATAATATGGATTAGACTTTTTGTAATAATCTGAAATTACCTTTTGAATCTTAGAATTTCTTAAAGTCCGCATTAAGTATTCCTTAAAGGAAACTTTCATCGACTTAATTATTTCAGTAGGAGTCTTTTCACCTTGATAAGTTGTAAGATATTCTCTTAAGTCTTCATCCCCTGCAATTACAGGTAAAGAACCATTAATAGCACGTCTACCAGCGCTACCAAAAATACGAGAATAATCATCATTTGTTCTGTCTCCGTTGCCAAATTTATCAGACTTGAGCATACCCAAAGCAACATCAAGCTGTTTAGCGGATGCTGTTTCAAGCATAGTTGTTGGAACTTTTCCTACCCATTCCTGAGCCGCATGAATTGTATCAATCTTGTTTACGATACGTCCATTTTCTGCAAGAGAAACATTCCATTGAATTTGATTTTCTGCATTTTCCCAGTCAATAGAATTTTCATCTATATAATCAGAAATAGGAGTTAAACGAATATCATAATTATCGCCATTTATTCTTAAACTGGTAACATACCCCTTTTCAGCGGCAGTTCTAATAAGGTCTCTTAATTTTCTTTCGTGGGTACCAAGACCTTTTCCTACCCCAGTAATATTAGAAACATCTTTCCCTGCTTTAGCAAAACGACTACGAAGTTCTTTTCCTTCAAAAGCTTCTTTTTGAGCTTTTGTCATTTCTGCTTTTAAGGCATCAATTTGCGCATCAGCAGAAACAGTATTAGCCCCTTTAGAAAGTAATTCTTTTTCTAAATCAGGATTGTCTACAAAAATACCACTTAAGCTATCAAGAGTCTCAGTAATAAATTCTCTTGCTACTGCCGTATATTCTCCATTAGAATCTTTTACAGCATTCCCGCTTGTTTCAAGGTCTTTCAAACCTTTTTCAATTACGCTTCTAATTACTTGTTGTACATTTGTAACATTTTGCATTGCATAAGCCAGCAGGGTATCTTTAACGTCAGACCGAGCTTCGTGAGCACCAGAACTTTCAGAACCACTAATAATCCTTGCCATTCTTTGAAGAGTGTTACCTCCTCTAACACCCTATATAAGAGAATCACCCTTTTTTACATTTCCGAAATCAGAACGAGATACCATTGTTTCAGAACTTTTGAGCATTGCATCTCTTTGTTTTGCAGATTTTATTCTAAATTCCGCAATAACTTTTTCTGCCGCAGCTCGCTTTGCCTCACTTACATTTCCCAAATATTGAGAAAAATTATTCTCCAAAATACGAAGGTCATATCCTTCACTATTCCAGCCTACCAAACCGCCATTATCAATGGCTTCCATCATCATTTTAGCCGCATCAACAGGAGTAATTAATTGCTTTTTAATTTCTCCCCAAACAGATTCTACTTCACTTTTTGATATTTTTTTATTAGTATCTGTAGAAAAACCTAACTGTTTTCTTAACTGTTTAGCAGACTCATCAGCCTTGTCATTTATTGCAGATAGAATATTTTTTATTGTTTCACTTTTTTTACCAGCATCTAAAAAATAACTTTTTTGATTACCATAATCACCAAAACCAAAAGTTACGCCTTTATCACTTACTAAATCTAAGCCTGTAGTTTCAAGGTCCCAAGCTTTAGTTCCTTGTTTTTTAAGCCAATTCTCAGCTACCGTTAAAAAGTTACTATAAGCTCCTTTTTGCCCATTTACTTTTACCTTATCTCGTACACTTGTGCGAGTCTTCGAAGTTGTGCCTTTGTACATTTTAGGAGTAATAACTTTAGAAGTCTGCATTTTTGTCTGAGAAGTTTTAGGAGTAGGATTAGATGCTCTTCTTACAGCTTTTTCTACAATTGCGGGAAAACGTTCTCCAATTAAAGTAGAAAGCGCGGCTTGCTCTCTTAAATAAGCTCTATCATCCAATGCTCCTCCAACCTTATTATCTGAAAAGAAAGCAGAACTAATTTGATTATCCAAAACATCCAAACGCTTTTCAATTCTTGTCCTGTAATCTTTTAATTCTGCTATTTGGTCAGCTTGTTCAGACTTTACTGCCGCCTCCAATCGGGTTGCATATTGCGCTTGTTTTTCAGTTTTTGTAGCAAGAGCTTCAATTAAATCATAGGTTTTCTAATAAATTCCGCCCAAATCCGACATCCCATTTCGATTTGAAGGCAACGCCAATTTTAAATCAGCTTTTGCTCGCATAATTTGGTCTGAACCTAAATACTCTCCTCTATCCAACATAGCTTGGTAATAAGTATTTAAATTCTAAAGTTTATTAAATGCCCTATCTTTTGTACGACTTGATGTTAAACCATATTTGCTTTCAATTCCAGCAATTTCACTTTTAATTTGTGCATCAAGTTCTTTCTTAATTTGTATAACCCAAGAAGATACACTATTAAGTATATTATTATCAGCCATGTTAGCCTCCTTATATCTTTATCCCATATTTCTTAAAAATACGAGCTTTAATCTATGCATTATATATTCTCAAAAACTCTTGTTCAGCCCTCAATTTGGCTGTCTAATAAGTCCCCGAAACAGGAGTGATTGCTTCAAAAACGCTCTAATTGTTTTTCTTTTTTAAATTATAAGCCTGAATAGATACATTTTCCATATCATACTCTATATCACTTGCTGTTCTATTATCCTGTTCGAAACTTGAAACAACATCATCTACTCCATCAAACCAACCATACTCATCATCCACAGAATTACCATCATCATTTGAAAAGAAATTTTTTATCTTTCCCGTTAAATCAACTTCTTCTGAACGTCTTCTCATTGAACGATATGGTGTATATCCGCTTTCTTCATTCGTATTAAATGATTTAGCTAATCGCATATATTTGGGAGCAAAATGAAATTTAGATTCATCTATAGTAAAATGAGGAAGTAGTCCCATTCCATAAGAAAAATTTATAGATTCTATCATAGACTCTTCATCATAATTAATTCCATATTCATTATCAAATACACTTTTAAAAACACTTTTAATTATTGTGCAATAATCAGTAAAGATTTCATTTTTAATCATCATCATTTTCTAAGGCATTTGTTTCATGATTTGGATTTTTAATTTTTCCACTTCTTTATCAAGTGTGTTTGAAACTATACTTGATATTTGCTGTTCATAATTAATATTATTATTCATACTTTCCTCCTTTTTTCAATGATAAAATTGTTGTAAAAGCTACCCTTTTAAGAGTAGCTTTTACAAATTATATTTACTCTTTTACCTTCTTAGGTCTACCAGCCTTCTTCTTTGGCTTAACTTCCTCCACTGGTTTTACAACTTTTTCTTCTTTTTCGCCAGTCAATTTCTTTCCAGCTTCAACAATAGCCTCATTTTTAGCATAATCAACAACCTTACGAGCATTATCATCTGTAGCCAAAAGAATCTCCTTAAGCTTTTCAAGAGCCTCTTTCTCTTCATAGAATTTCTTAAGCAACTCTTCATTTGCTTTGGTAGCCTTTTTGATTTCTTCGTAATCAACGCTTTCCATAAGCTCAGTAAGCTCTTTCATATGATAGATATTCAAAGAAGAATCAAGCATCTCAACAAGCTTCTTATAATCATCTCCACAGAACTGTAGAATATATTTAGACAAAATAGGATAAAGCAAGTCATAAGTAGCATAAGTCTTCAAATCTTGATTCTCACAGTTAATGCCACAATAAGCAGTTAATAGAACATCAAAGAACAAATTCTTTTCTTTTGCTATTACCGTTGTTTCAGCCATATCATCAGATTCGCTATTCATTTTAAAAATAGTCATTGCAATAAGACGATACTTTTCTTTCATTGGAATATATTCACGAATCGTCATTTGATTACCTAACTCATTAAGGTCATCTACCGTAGATTTACCCCTAATAAACTTAGTAACGACATTTACATAATAAGATAGTGTCTATTTAATATCTACACCGTCAATAGTTTCAGGAAGAGGTTTCATATCTTCAAGATAACTTTCATCAATCTTAGGAATATCATTTCCTAAAGTCTTTTTATCTTCCATTATTTATTATCTCCTTTTAAACCTTTTATTTGTATATTTATTCA
>ERZ808258.497-NODE-497-length-15333-cov-3.132151_pt1 | contig 15333 bp, 12 predicted proteins | sample MGYA00521280_ERZ808258 | MGnify/ENA primary metagenome ERZ808258 (study PRJEB31516, sample SAMN03275585) | gut metagenome | biome: mammalia-associated habitat; material: feces | host: Papio cynocephalus | place: Kenya | collected 2012-07-19 ...
AACAGCCTTACGAGCAAGAATACACTCACGAAGACTTAGCTCATGATGACAAGCAGCAGCCTTACAAGCAAGAATACACTCACGAAGACTTAGCTCATGATGATGAGCAACAGCAACCGGCGCCAGCTTTACAGAGTCAACCCAGAGCTGATGTTCCCTTATTCGAACCTGAAGATAAATTTGGCAATATGACTAGTCCTTGGCGTTACGAATGTGACTATGCTATCGATTATATAAGTGGCAGCCGCCGTGGCCAGAGAATTGCTTTATTGGCTTCTGAACTTGGCGATGAGCGTAGTTTTACTATTGGTTCACCTGGCGAGCGCGTCAACGATATCGAAGTTGACGAACCTACCATAGCCAATGATCAGGCCTTGTTGCGCTATAGTAATGGCCGCTTCACTTTGATCAATTTCCAGGAAGATATCAAGATCAATAAGCGCATCGTAACTTGCGGCGAACAAGTCAATTTAATGACCGGCGATGAAATAGTCTTGGGCAACACTAAGCTGGTTTTTAGCGAACGTTGCGTCAGCGAAGCTTTAGCCGAATATTCTCTCGATGTAGTAGAAGGTACCGAAACAGACTTAGGCAAGTCTTTTCCTCTAACCAAACAGCGTTCTTCTATTGGACGTGATCGCAATTCGGATATTCCGCTTACCGATCAGGAAATTAGTCGCCATCATTGCACCCTGACTTTCCGTGCTGGCAAGTTCTTCTTGCAACATCGCTCTGATACCAACCCTACCTTTATAAATGGTGTTTCTGTCCCCGCCGGTGGTGAGCGTCAGATTACAGCCGAAGATAAAATTCAAATTTCTAGCCGTACCGTTTTGCAACTGGTAAAACATTGATCTATATAAAACGAGGTTACTTTAGCTATGCCCGAGGCTAAGTTTGCAAATTTAAGCATAGAAGATAAAGCTGCTCAGCTAATTATGATCGATATTCCCGATCAAGAGCTGGGAGAAAAGAGTGCCCGGCACTTAAGTGCTCACGCTTGGAATGGAATTATCCTCTTTGCCAAAAATGTCAAAGATCGCCACCAAGTAAACAAACTGATAAAAGATATTCACAAAAATGCCAAAGTGGCTCCTTTTATGGCTGTCGATCAAGAAGGCGGTTTAGTAGATCGTTTTCGTTATCCGGAAATGAGCTTATCACCTGGCGCTATGGCCTTGGGCGTAACTGACAATGAAGCCAACATCTATGAAGCTCATCGCATTATGGGTGAAGAGTTGCGCGATTTGGGCATTCATATCGACTTTGCACCGTGTCTGGACGTCAATAACAACCCCCGCAACCCAATTATCGGTGTGCGTTCTTTTTCTGCCGATCCTCACAAAGCTGCTACTTTTGGTTGCGCAGCCATTCGCGGCCTTAGAGACGGTGGCGTAATTCCTACGGCTAAACATTTTCCCGGTCATGGTAATACAGATACCGATTCCCATCTGGCTTTGCCCTCAATAAAAGGTACTCGCCAACAACTTGAAGAGACAGAACTGGTGCCATTTAAAGCTGCCATTAAGGAAAAAGTGGAAGCTATTATGACTGCTCATATTGTCTTCCCTGCTTTAGATGCCAAATTGCCTGCAACTCTTTCCAAAACGATTTTAACTGGACTCTTACGTCAAGAGCTGGGCTACGAAGGTGTAATTGTTACCGATTCTCTGTCTATGAAATCGATAGCCAATACTTGGGGCTTTGGTGAAGCTACCGTTATGTCTATAGAAGCCGGAGCCGACTTGGTATTGGCTTTGGGAAGTTTTGAGCAACAACTCGAATCTTTAGAAGCTCTTATAGAAGCGGTTAAGGGTGGACGTATTAGCGAAGAGCGTCTGGATGAGTCTTTAGCTCGCTTAGAGAAATTGCGCCTCAATCACCAGGGACTTCCTCAAGAAGAAATGGCTCATACAGAAGAGCACCGTGCTATTATGAGCCAAATTGTGGCCCAAACTGCCGAAATACTGCGCGATAGAAACAATTTATTGCCTTTGCGTTTAGCTGAAGGCGCCAAAGTAGCGGTAGTTTCTCCCGATTTATTGCCTCAAAGTCCTTTGGGAGAAGTATCCCAGTCACTCAATTTAGCTCCTTTACTGGCTAAATACGGTATTGAAGCCCAAGAGTTTAAATTTAATATGGCCAGTTTCGGCCCGCCTTTAAATCAATTAGTTCGCGATTTGCAAGGCTTCGACTATGTGATTTTGGCGCTCTATGCCCGAGGCCAGCTTTCCGATTCACAAAAAGAATTAGCTAGAGAAATTCCTCAAGTATGTGCCAATACTGTAATATTGCCCCTTTCCAGCCCTTACTTCTTGGAGGATATGGCTTGGATCGATACAGCTGTAACTGCTTATAATTATAGCTTAGCTTCTTTGGAAGCTGCCCTAGCTAAAATTTTTGCCAGATAGAGTTAAATTATAAAATTACCTCAAACAAAATACGCTGCCCAAACAAATTCGGGCAGCGTATTTTGTTTTATAAAGAGTTAATTACTTAGGTCAATCAACTGTGCGGAGGGAAAACAGCGATAAATTTTACAATTCCATTTTCTACTTGGAATCCCAAACCAAGACTTTTATAAGCATAGAAAGATTGTTTGGGCTGACTCTTGGCTGTGGGCAATTCGTGAGCTAAATAGTTATTTCCATAAGCGGCAATAAATTTGGCTTGCGGATCGCCGACTTGAATACCTTTGGAAGTAACAATACCTGGCTTATCAATATAAATTTGATAAGCATTGGCACTGCTGTCGTAATTGATTTGCACACCATTGAGATAGTAAATCCAAAATGGGCGCTTATGACCTACGAAAGCGTGATCAGCTTTAGGATTGCGTTGCACTATTTGCTCACATTTGGTAATAGACATACCTATGCTTAAGGGGCCTACTCCTTTGCCGGGGCGCACGTCCCAATTGCTCTGAGCAGCAGCAACGCCAACCAAAAGTCCCACAGCTATAACTATAGCCAAAATCAATTTGCTTATTTTACGCATAAAATCTTCCTTTGCCAGCTAAAAAATTATAGCGAAAGTGAGAGCTCTTCGCCAATAAAATATTTAACCTGAAAACTGGTACCTTGTTTTCTCAGCCAACAGCGCCTTTCCTTTGCTACTTATTTTTCGTCGCCAATTACTTCCATACGATTGCGCAAGATATAATCTTTACGATTATAGTATTCGTTACGCAATGTATCACACTCAGCTAAAGCTTGGCGAAAAGCAGCCACAGTTGTATAAGTGTGAGAAGGTATATGCTCTTCGGTTTTCTCATACTCGGTATGGTTTCCATACATACCATAGCCTGCAACTGTGGTACTTGAAAAAGTTTCTTTTTTGGGAGTTTTTTCACCAGATAAAGTAGCTAAAGCAGCTAATACTTGATGGCGCTGAGTAATATAGTTGATGTACAAATCGTGTAATTCACGAATAGCACTGCTTTGCGAAGTTATTTCTCCAGCTACAGAAAGCAAAGTTTGACTGACAGGCATGGCATTTTTATCCAAAAATTTACTGAGCTCGGCAAAAGAAAGCTTGTTACTTTGGATTATTAAATAGCGCAAATCATTATCGTATTTTTCTGCCGCTTTCATTTTATAAAGATAGTCGTTAACTATTTTATTGACTCGCGTTTTATCAAGTAATTGAATTTCTGCACGATTATCTAAATCGACAACTTCATATTTTACTTCAGGCTGACGCTCGGCTTGAGCGGGATAGCTAAAGAACATACTTCCACTCATCAAAACAGCGGATACACAAAAAATTAGATATAACCTATTTTTGTTCACTTTATCCCTCCATAAAAAATAAAAAAGCAGAGAAACAAAACTGTATAACTCGAACCAGTATGCTCCTCTGCTCAGATCATCAAAAATATGATGTTATAACTTACTCTCAACTAAGTCGCCATTTTTAATTTTATTGCCCTCTTCAACTTCAAGGACTTGGCACTCGCTAGCTTCTTCGTCTACGTTGATTACCTGGACTTGAGCAACGGTCTTCTTAATCTTAACGCTGCCTTTTTGCTCGTCGCGGCGTACTTGGAAAACCATCTTTTGAGTAATACCGTGTTTGGATCCTAAGTTGATATAGACTTTGTCACCTTCTACATAAGCTACGAAACCGGTATATTTTACCTTGGCAGGCAAAGACTTAAACTTCACAGTATTAAGCTGGTCGGCTAAATCTTTGGCAATAGCATAATAAACATTGCCCATAGCACTGTCAGAAGAGCTACTGTTGTTGGAGCTGGTTTTGATAAGACCAACATTGGTGCTACTACTTCCCTTACCGATTTCGATATTTTTACGGCAACTGGCTGTGGCTACAATTCTGGCAGATTCACTGTCTAAAACTTTAACTTCGATAGAGACTTTAGCAACATCGGGAGCTTTACTTGAACTACCCACACCGAACATGGAAAATGAGCTGCTTTTGCCTTGTTCAACAACAAATTCAGTAACTTTACCCGTAATGAGATAATCAACTCCCAGCAATTGTTTCATACGAGCAGCGCTTTCAGCGGTTACTCCTCCGCTGGCTCCCAATTCCTGTTCTTTAAGAACTAATTCCAACTGTTCACGCTCAATTACGCTAAAGCGATCAGAATTAGCTAATTCTGTAGTTAAAATAGCCGGAATAGCTTGACCGACTTCAGTACTATCGGCATTTCTAAATCCGGAACGATTTGTATAAAAATCTAAAACTGCAACGGTGTAAGGGCCACCGGGAGCAGGAGTATTTTGGGCTTGGGCCATTAAAGGCAACCAAAAACAACCCAGAGTCAAAACTAATAATGATAGAAAAAGCTTACTGCGAAAATTTATAATTTGGCTCCTGAAAGAAATATCGGCAACTTGCCACATATTCATGTGCAACAAATACCCCATTTAATATACCAAAAATGGAATATTGTTTACCAGATACTCACATTATACTATATCAATGTTAATAAACATAGTTTATTAAGCATATTTTTGGTATTTTAAAATTATATATTGGCAAACGAGTTCACTAATAAATACATGAATAGCATTATTTCACTTTGTATAAAAATCAGCAGGTAAGGCTGATATTTTTACGAAAAATTCGCGAAGTTGGTTGCTTGTATACTTCGGGGCTGGAGCTTTATCTTGCGTCGAGTGTTTGGCAGCACGCTTATTCTGCTTTGGTTGGAGAATAGTTAAAGATGATTAATATAAAGAAATTACTTGACGAAGCCGAGTTAGAGTATGAAGTTGATGAAGATGGCGATTATCAACTGGTTATGAATTTAGCTGAAGACGATGAAGACGAAGATGAAGCCCGTACTCAAGTCGTAGTCGTCGGTGCCGAGCCTCAAGAAGCCGGTTGTGCCGAGTTTATCCATATTTATTCCAAAGCTGCCGACATTGATGACATTCCCGAAGAAGATTTTCTCGAGCTGCTCAAAGAGAACAGTGAATACTCTTGCGGCGCTTGGGAAATTGCCGGCGACAACTTGCTTTTCAATTGCAAAGTTTTGGCCAATGAGATGTCCAGCGAAGAATTGTTAGACATTATCTCTATTGCTGCTAGAACTGCCGACGAAAAAGAAGCCGAATATTCCGACGAAGATATTAACTAACTTCATAGTTTTTACTAAATAGCTAAAGCCCCTGATCGCCTTAATCCTGAATATCTTTTCAGATAAAGCCGATCAGAGGCTTTTTTGTTTGCTGCTTCTAGGCTAAGGTAGCAATTACACTTTGGAAAGCAGCCTGTACTTCTTCAGGTTGTAAATTGGCAAAACCTAAAGTATGCAAATCGACGCCGGGCTCTGCACCGGGGATAAGTTTTTGCAAAAGCTCAACATCATAGCGACGCACTATTACTCCATGTTGCAACAACTTACCATTATGGCGCACTTGAGCGCTGCCTACAAATTTGCGCCCCAAAGCTGTTATTTCTCCCGGAGCGGTTACAGCCATACAAGAAGGGTGAGAAGCGCCACCGGGAATCGAGCCGTCGGTCGCTGCAGATACGGGCAAACCGAGCTTTTGCAAAGCTTTTCCTAAAACAGCTGCAATATTGGCAAAAGCCTGAGCGATTTTGAGATGGCTATCCACTTCAGGCACAATCACAGCGTAGGTAATTTCTCCAGGCATATGCAATAGAGCCCGGCCACCAGTAGGACGGCGCACTACTTCCACATGACAAGTGCGGCACAAATTTTGATCGATCCATGTTTCAGCTTGATTTCGTCCCAAACTTAAAGTAGGCTGAGCCCAACTGTAAAGACGCAATATAGGACTTGAGCATCCCTCCATCAGTTGCCAATCGCGAGCCATATTTTTAGCTCCACTCAAAGGGGGGTCAATAATATATTGCCAAGTTGATGCTGGATATTTTTTTAAGAAATTGTGCTCCATGGATTTTTTGACTTTCTTGCTGGACAATAGAAGGGCCCTCCCCGCCGCTACAACATAACGAACAAGAAGGGCCCGTCGTTTTTGACTTATGGTAAGTAGACCGAACTATTTAGGCTGTTGCAAAATAGGTTTGCGAGCCGCTTTAGTTTCGTCCAATCTGGTTACAGGCAAGTTCTTGGGCACATCGTGCAAACTCTCGCCGCTTTCATGAGCCGCTATATCAAGCATAGCTTCAATAAATTCATCCATAACTTCTTTACTCTCGGTTTCGGTAGGCTCAATCATCAAAGCCTCCTCTACTATCAGAGGGAAGTAAATAGTGGGAGCATGGAATCCTCTATCAAGCAAAGCTTTAGCAATGTCTAAAGCATGTAAGCCCTTGGCCTTTTTTAATTCGGAAGCGGAAAGCACAAATTCGTGCATGCAAATACGATCAAAAGGCAGCTTGTAGGCTCCTTTTAAACGTACGCGCATATAATTGGCCGCCAGAACAGCCAGACGGCTGGCTTGACGCAAACCTTCAGCTCCCAAAGAGCGTATATAAGCATAGGCTTTAACTAATACCAAGAAATTGCCCCAGAACATGCGCACGCGACCAATGGTCTTTTCAGCTTTTTCTAAAGCAAAACCGTTCTCAGTTTTTACTGCTATAGGGCCGGGCAGAAAAGCCACTAATTTTCCTTTAGCACCTACTGGACCACTGCCTGGGCCTCCGCCGCCGTGAGGAGTAGAAAAGGTTTTGTGCAAGTTGAGATGCACCATATCGAAGCCCATATCGCCAGGTCTGGCAATACCCATTAAAGCGTTCATATTAGCGCCGTCATAATAAACTAATGCCCCAGCTTCATGAAGAATACGACATATTTCTTCGATATGGGCTTCAAATAAGCCCAAAGTGCTAGGGTTAGTCAGCATAAGAGCAGCTACTTTTGGGCTCATATGAGCTTTGAGAGCTTCAATATCAACAGAACCATCGGCGGCCGAAGGAATAGTTACTACTTCAAAGCCAGCTAAAGCTGCTGAGGCAGGGTTGGTACCATGCGAAGAGTCGGGCACAATAATAATATTGCGCTCCTGACCTAAAGAGCGGAAATAAGCAGCGATAGTAAATAAAGCAGTTACTTCACCGTGCGCTCCTGCAGAAGGTTGCAAGGTGACGCCGTCCATGCCGGTTATTTCAGCCAAGCTTTCTTGCAACTCATACATAAGTTGCAAAGCGCCCTGAGCATGCTCAAAATCTGTCAAAGGATGAATATCAGTAAAACCAGGCAAAGCAGCCACAGTTTCATTGACTCTGGGATTGTACTTCATAGTACAAGATCCCAAAGGATAAAATTGTGTGTCTACAGAGTAGTTTTTTTGCGAAAGGCCCACGAAATGGCGCATAACGTCCAATTCCGACAGCTCCGGCAATTCCAAATCATCTTGGCGCAGCATAGAAGAAGGAATAAACTCAGCTTCTTTTATAGGAGGGCAATCGCTCTGTGGAGGCATAGTGCCAAGCCGACCGGCATGGGATTTTTCAAATAAGGTCTTAGTGGTCATTGTCTTGTGCTAAGCCTCCTTCCCATTGCGTAAAATGCTGATAAGTTCGTCAATTTGCGCTTTTTTGGTCAGCTCAGTGCAACATAAAAGCACACAATCAGCCATTTCTGGGTAGTCCTTTTCTAATAAGTAGCCACCCTGGATGCCCTCGCAAGCCAAATATTGCATAAGTTTGGCAGCTGTGCCTTGCGGACAACGCAAAACGAATTCATTATAGGTGGGGCCAGAAAGAGGCAGCGAGAAGCCCTCGAGCTTAGAAACTTGTTCTTTAAGATAGGCAGAACTTTGCAAAGAACTTACGGCAGCCTTTTTCAGACCAACAGGGCCCAAAAGGCTTAGATAAATTGTGGTGGCCAAAGCACACAGCGCTTGGTTAGAACAGATATTTGAAGAAGCCTTTTCTCGACGAATATGCTGCTCGCGAGCTTGTAAAGTTAAGCAAAAACCGCGTCGTCCTTGAGCATCTTCAGTGAGACCGACTAAACGTCCAGGAATGCGGCGCATAAGCTTATTTGTACAAGCCAAGAAGCCAACATAGGGGCCACCGTAAGCCACAGGATTGCCCAAAGACTGGGCGTCGCCGCAGCAAATATCAGCGCCATATTCTCCAGGCGAACGCAATAAAGCCAAGCATACAGGATCGGACACTTCTACAATAGCTAAAGCTCCAGAAGAGTGAGCTTTTTGGCAAAGGGACGGGCCATCTTCGATAATGCCCAAGAAATTGGGATTTTGTACCAAAACAGCTGCGACATCAGCGCCGACTTCAGGCAAACAGGTTTGGCCTGTTTTGGGATCGAGCGGAATTTCTTCTACTTGTATAGAGCTACCAGCCAAATAAGTAGCAATAACTTCACGAATTTGAGGATGCAAACCGCGTGAAATTAGCACTTTACTACGTCTAGTCTGAGCTACAGCCATTAATATAGCGTCGGCAGCGGCAGTACCGCCATCGTAGACGGAAGCATTAGCTACATCTAAACCGGTTAGGCGACAAATCAAACTCTGAAACTCAAAAATAGTTTGTAAAGTACCCTGGCTAGCTTCCGCTTGATAAGGAGTATAGGCAGTCAGAAACTCAGAGCGCGAAATGATGTGATTTACGATAGAAGGGATAAAGTGGCGGTAGGCGCCAGCTCCCAAAAAGCTCCCCCCGCTAAATGTACAGTTACGGTCGGCTAAGCTTTTGAAATAATCTATTAAATCGTACTCACTCAAAGTTTCAGGCAATTGCAAAGGACGATTTAAAAGCAGCTTCTCGGGAATTGAGGCAAAAAGCTCATCCCAAGAGCCAACGCCTACTTCAGCCAACATAGTTTCTATATCAGCCGGAGTATGGGGAATATAAGTCAATTAAGCATCCTCCGTAATTTTCTTGTAAGCAGCAGCATCCAGAAGGTTGTCTAAATCGGCAGGGTTACTCATCTTAATACGGGCGATCCAACCTTTGCCAAAGGGCTCTTGGTTAATGATTTCGGGAGTAAATTCATCATTGTCTTCGCAAAGGCAAGGATTTACTTCGATAACTTCACCGCTGACGGGAGCATACATATCAGACACGGTTTTAACAGACTCTACAGTGCCCAAAGACTCTCCCTGGGAGTATAACTTGCCCACTTCAGGGACTTCAACGAAAACTATATCGCCCAACTGCTCTTGAGCAAAATCAGTAATGCCTACTACGGCCACGTTGTCTTCGGTTACGCGTACCCATTCATGATCACTGGTGTATTTAAGATCCTGAGGAATCATAGTTGAATCTCCTTAATTGCTGAGAAGTTTTGCCGATTGTTCTGCCAAGAGGCGACAGAAAGATAATAAACCGAAAAGGCGGCTCTTTCCGGCTGAAAAAGAAACCGCCTTTTTCTAAAAATTTAACGGCGCACGCTACCACGTACGAAGGGAGGACGTTGCACCAAAGCAGGCTCATGACGATTGGGACGCACTCTAATATTCAGTTCTCCGCCTTCTTTCTTGTAGGCGCTCTTAACCAAAGCTAAACAAATTCCACGCCCCAACGAAGGAGAGAAAGTGCCACTGGTAACTACTCCAACTTCCTGGCCTTGTTCATCTTCTACGATATGTCCTTGGCGAGGAATAGCCCGGCCTCTCATAACCAAACCTATAATAGCCGTCTCAGCCCCCTGCTCTTTCTGAGCTTTAAGTACATCTTTGCCTATAAAATCACAATTTGTAAAGCGTACAACCCAACCTAAAGACGTATTTATGGGAGTGGTATTTTCGTTAATTTCGTGACCGTAAAGAGAGTATCCAGCTTCAAGACGCAAAGTATCACGCGCTCCTAAACCAATAGGCAAGCATCCTTCCTTGCGTAAAGCTTCCCAAATTTTGGGAGCTTCATTCCAGGGTACATAAATTTCAAAACCATCTTCACCGGTATAGCCAGTGCGAGAAATAACCACTTCCTGACCTTGGAAATCTCCTCTGGTCAAATGGTAATAAGCCAAAGGCTCCAAATCTGTGGAAGTGAAAGGTTGCAATATAGTCTGAGCTTCAGGTCCCTGAATAGCAATTAAAGCCGTCTCCATAGAGATATTCTTAAGCTGGACATTGCCTTTAAGGTGAGCTTTTATCCATTCATAATCTTTAGCACAATTGGCAGCATTGACAACTAACCAATAGTAAGGGATGCCTTCGGCAGTATCTGGAAAACGGTAGACGAGTAAATCGTCGATAATCATGCCATTTTCTCGGCACATACAAGTATACATGCATTGCCCTTCGACCATGCGATGTATATCGTTAGTAATTAAACCGTCAATAAATTCAGAAGCATCAGAGCCAGTAATTTCAAATTCGCCCATATGAGTAAGATCAAAAATACCTACTTCAGAACGTACGGCCAAGTGTTCGCTTTTTATGCCTGTATATTCTATAGGCATTTCCCAGCCAGCAAAATCAACTATTTTGCCGCCGTCACGTTGGTGAGCCTCATACAGAGGAGTGCGCAAAAGTTCGTTAGCCACAACATGCTCCTTTACTGCGCGGCCATCATTCATCCGGCCGTCCGCTTCAAGCTCTCTGCCTGCACTTGCCAATAAAAAAATGCAAGTCATGCCTAATATTTTTCGAGAAATATAGATAAAAAACCTACTAAAAAAGCAAAGAGGCAGCCCTTCCCCCAAGAGCTAAAAAGGCTCTAGAGCTTAGCAACTATTTCTTGTACCTTTAATTTGTCCTTAGTAACTTGAGACACAAAAGCCTCAGCGTTAGGAAAATGTATTTGTCCACGCACCATTTCGATAAGTTCGGCTTCCAAATGCCAACCGTAAAGTTCGTCAGGGCCGAATTGTCCAGGCTCACTTAAAAGGAAAACCTCCAAAACATCACGTCCACAATCGAAAGTGGGACGATTTCCCCAGTAGGCTAGTCCTGGCAAACAAAAACTTTTCCCCACCTGGTCATTTTCTGATTTTTTTAGCGAGCAAATAGCGGCAAAAACTCCACGTGGAGGCTTTATCAAATAAGAATCGACTTCGATATTGGCAGTGGGGATATTTAAAGTGCGTCCGACTTTGCGTCCATGAATAATTTTGCCGCCAACTTTATAGCGACGCCCCCATAAGCGGCTAGCTTTTGGCAAATTGCCTTCCTCTACTAATCGACGCAATAAACTCGAGGAGATAATCTCATTGTCAAGGCAAAACGGTGCGACAACTTCGGTAGAAAAATTAAATTTCACTCCCAAACGCTGCAACATTTGGACATCTCCTTGAGCGCAGCGCCCAAAGCGATAATTGTAGCCCACAACAACCTGAGTTGCTTTCAATTTGTTGACTAAAATACTGGCAACAAAATCTGCTGGCGCCATAGAAGCAATTTCACTATCAAAAGGCACAGCTATAGGCTCCAGCCCCATATTTTTAATAATGCTGAGGCGCTCTTCTAAAGTACAAAGCAATTTTGCCCTTTTAGTAGGAGTTAAAAGCCAGCTAGGATGCTCTTTAAAAGTAAAAACTAGCGGACGCAAATCACGACTTTGCGCCAGCTCTTTAGTTTTGTTGAGCAAAGCCACATGGCCGCGATGTACACCATCAAAAAAACCCAGAGCGATTGCGCTGGGCTCAGAACCTAAGTTATGCTCTGAAAATAAATTGTCCAGAGCGGAAATATTATTCATCGAGGTAAACTTCAATATTGGCACCCTTAAGAGCTTCCAACTTAGCATTGGCTTCTTCCGCAGTGGCATATGGAGTGCTTGTAATTCTGTAAGCGGTACCACCCTCCACAGGGATTTCCTGAACCAAGTAGGGCACGCCTTCTTGCTCCAAACGAGCTTCTAAAGAGTCTACTGTCTCTTTTTGCATAAAAGATCCAAAGAAGAGCACCCTTCCCGCTGTACTATTCTGAGATGCAGAAGCTGCCGTCGTAGTATTATCGGCATTATTCGTCTCGGAAGAGCTTGTGTTAGTGTTACTTTCTTGCGAGTTTGCAGCGTCGGCCCCACTATCTGAGTTACTTCCCACCACAGAAGGTGTCTCCTGAGGCGTAATGTCAATAGTAGGTGTATTGTTATCAGGTACAACTTGAGCAGGCGTTTCACCAACAGGTTCAACAACTAACGTATCATCAGTATTGCTCTCCACATTTTTGTTGTTGCTTCTATCTATTTCATCTTGTTTATCTTTGGCTGAATTTATTACCACAGTAGAAGTTCGAGTTGGCATAGCTGAAGCACTAGACACAGTATCAGCGTCAGCTAAATACTTATCTACAGTAGTTTTGCCTAACATAGCTCCTATGACAGCGAATACCCAAATAAGAGCAAAGCTCGTAAAGATCATTCTCATCCAAAAACCATCCCGCTGTCGCTGAGTCTGAGCCATAGTATGCAAACCTCCTAAACTTAACGCAGCCACAAAAAATAATCGGATCTAAAGAGAGGCCTGACGAATCCATCCCTCGACGGCCAAGTCAGACCTCTCAACAATTGCCGAAGAAGAGCTTTTTCCCTTCTCGACCGAGTGAATTTAAAGCTCTAAAGCTTCTTGTACACGCTCTAACTTACCAGGAATATCTCTGCGCCATACAGATTCAGCAGCGCCTTTATCCAAGATACAAACGATTACAGACTCGTCTTTCAAAGGATATACAGCCAACATCTGGATATCGGTATCCACAACTAAAGCAGAGCACTTGCCAGCACTGAGCTCGGAAAGATAATCAGAAGCAGCGCTGTACATGCGAGCAGCAGCCATAGCCATGTCGTCGCAATCTTGAGTAGTAGACTCTACAACGACGTCTTCCATAACGATAACAGCGTCAAAGAAGCTATCGATAACGGTAAGACCGACCAAGCTCTTCTTTAAGGTATCACCTTCAACGAGACGGCCGCCATATTTCAAAGATCCAGTCTCTATGGTATGGACAGCTAAAGTAAGATTATCGGCAGTAGGATAAAGGTCCAAGCAACCTGACTCACCGGCAATAAAGGTACGCTGTACGGTGCCTAAAGAAGCTTCATCAGCGATACTGTTTATATTGTTAATAAATTCTGGTTGGAAAGCGGCAGCCGAATCGGGATCGGAGAAGGTTTCCATAGCCCCTAAGAAAGGCATACCATCATCAGCCACAATCATAGCTGAAGAAGTTCCCAAATCGGAAATGGCATTGATATCAGCTTCTAAGCTGTCAGGATCGTTATTTTCTAAAAGTTGCTCTAAAAGTCTGCTGATTATACCACTAAGCGATTCGCTTCCAGCGGATAAGAAAGCCGGCTGATCAGGAGTGATTTCCTCAGAAGCAGGACTGATTTCAGCTTCAGGCTGGGGAACCTCGAGTTCAGGAAGCTCAATCTTTTCCTTGTTTTCTTCAAGCTCAGTTTCAATTTCAGGAATTTCAGTTTGCTCGGTAGCAACAATTTCGGGTTGTTCAATGGTTTCAGCAGCAGGCTCTTCGGCAACAACAGCTTCAGGCTGCTCAATAGCTTCAGCAACTGGTTCCTCGGCGGCAACAGCTTCGGGCTGTTCAGCGGTTTCAGCAGTAGGCTTTTCAGTAGCAACAACTTCTGGCTGTTCAATAGTTTCAGCAACAGACTCCTCGGCGGCAATAGCTTCGAGCTGTTCAACGGTTTTAGCAACAGGCTCTTCAGTAGCAACAGCTTCGGGCTGCTCAATAACTTCAGCAGCAGGCTTCTCGGCGGCAACAGCTTCGGGCTGTTCTACGGTTTCAGCAGCAGGTTCTTCAGTAGCGGCAGCTTCGGGCTCAACAGCCTCAGCAGTAGGCTCTTCAGCAACGACAGCTTCGGGCTGCTCAATAGCTTCAGCAATAGGCTCTTTAGTGACAACAACTTCGGATTCAACGTCCTTGAGAGCGGATTCAGCGGCAGATACTGCAGAAGATACGGCAGAAGCGAAAGTCTCAACCACAGCCTCAAGAGCAGCCGAGGGGACTTTTACTTCAGGTACACCTAAGAAATACTCACCGATAATGCGGCCTACGTTGACGCTAGTCATAGCGTCGATACCGGCCAAGAAATCGCTAACTACAGAACGGCAAGCACGGTCAGAAACAGAATTAATTGTCTCTTGCAAAGCATCTATATTGTTGACGATAAACATGCGCTCGCCTTCAGCTTCGATAACTTTATAAGCCTCGGCGCTGACGGCTCCAGAAGTAATAGCGAAAGTGCAATCGGGATGGAAGAAACGGCTGCGAGTGATAATGCGGAAGACAGAATTGGCGTCCAGTCCTTGTTCGGAAATGGAGAACATGAGCAAAGAGCCTTTGTAGTCGGCGAAAACTTCACAACTATTATTGTTGTCTTCACTACGGAAAAGAATATGTTCGCTGCTGACGCCACAATCAAGCAAAGCGGCACCTACAGTATAGGCCAACCACATATTGCGACGAGCCAAAACGGCACCCTGAGGGCAAACGGAGAGAGACTGAACGATTTGTTCGTCGGAAATAGCTTTGCCGCAGTGGAAGCAACGGAAGCCGCGCTTGGCTGCTTCATCTAAAGCGGCCAAACTGGAAACACGGCTGACTTTTTGGCCAGTCTCTTTACAAAAGACTTCAAATTCGCAATTGATAATGTTCATGTCGGCCATAGTTTTGACATCTTCGCCGACTTCAAAGACGGAACGTCCTTGCGCAGCTTCAGGAAGAGAAACCACACCACGCTCGGAAACTATTTTTAAAAGCTGACGCACTCCGGGATTGCGCAAACAGGCTGCCGCTTTACGCTCCCAGGGGCCAACTTGCAAAGGCTCGGAATCTTCACGCAGAAACTCGAAATAAGGGGAAACGATTGGTAATTCTTGGGATTTTGCCTGAGGAGCGGCCTTATTAACCACTTTCAAATATTCTTCCCAAGCGGAAGTACCATTACTTTCGTCCCAAGCTCCGCCGACGACCAAAGCATTCTCTTCGG
>ERZ808258.499-NODE-499-length-15258-cov-3.208709_pt1 | contig 15258 bp, 16 predicted proteins | sample MGYA00521280_ERZ808258 | MGnify/ENA primary metagenome ERZ808258 (study PRJEB31516, sample SAMN03275585) | gut metagenome | biome: mammalia-associated habitat; material: feces | host: Papio cynocephalus | place: Kenya | collected 2012-07-19 ...
TCTGCAAATACTCATTTACTGTAGTACCTATAGTAATTGGTTGACAGCAAGACAAATCTCTGGTCGTCTTCGTGAACTCAAAGATGGATCACAAGTAGTATATATCGAACTATTAAATACTGGTTATATGAAAACCATGAGGCAGTTTGATAAGCGTAAAGCTGAACTAATCAATAGAAGCAAAACAGGTAAATTATTCTTCGTTGATTAGAGATATATACTATATAAGTGAAACTAATAAGGAGGAATTATACAAATGAACACATCAACAATTATTACCTGCATTGTTGTAGGTATCGTATTCCTGGTCGTATGGGCATTGGTAATCACTACCTTTATTCGTATGATCGGTAAAGTAGATGATAATATCATCCGTATGATTTATAAGAGTGAATTTACTCCTGTTCCAACTATTCCTGAAGCTGTTGATGATGAAGTAACGGATGATGTTGAAGAAACAGAAGAGTTGGATGAGGAAGTAGAGGATACAGAAGATGAGACTGAAGTCATCAGTGTTTCAGGGGTTTGATCTGGAGTGGTCTGTTGTTGTATCACCGAAAACAAATACAAATAAAGAAGAGTTAGATATATTTAGACAATGGGCTCCTCCTGGTGAAGATGCCAAAGTTCTAATCTATGCACCAAAGATATCAGTAATTCCAAGTATGGTTATCCATAAAGGAATGACATACCCACAGTATAACCGAGAAAAGAAGGAACGCGGATTCCTTCCAATTCCAATCGATAGCATATATATCTTTATAAACCTGCTAGAGAAAGTTTATAAAGAACTATCGAACCCAAAGCTATTTACAAAAGATCCAAATGGATATATCATGATGGACAAAAATGTAGCTAAAGAGTGCAGTCGTAAAATGAAACTCTATAGTGGTGATATCGTGGTTAGTCCTGCTGTATTTGCATTTGGTTCTACAGAATCATTTGGTGTAACAATAATGCATAGAGGAATATTTGTTGGTAGTATGACCCATAAAGAAATACGGGAATTTTGTGAGATCATTCATCATTTGGACATTCAAGTATATAGTTTATTATTGAATATCGTTGAACAAAATTTCGATATCAGTAATAAACTTGATCGAGTGAGTGAAGATATCAGAGATATCCGTAACTTCTTAACTATATTAACTGGGAAAGATATCAATAAGTTTACTAGTCAGCAGAATGAAATCAATCAACAACCTCCAGTAACACAACAGTTTCAATGGAATAACTTACCAATGAATAATCAAGGAGTAATTATATGAGCAGCAAATCAAAACTTGATTTTGATGCCATCTTTATTGACTCTACAATGTATACTGTAGCAGATATGCCTGACTTGGTAGATATTGAAGAGGATGGGCCGGATCTATTCCGGTTAAATATGGCATATCGAATCAATACCGATATGACAAAAGGTATCTTTCCATATCGAGGCGTGATTAAGAAAGGAGAACCATGGGGTCATCGTAAACCTGGTATTTATCTGAAGCGTGATGAATATAACAGGTGGCATGTAAAGATGATCTATCCTCATCGGGATGAAGCGCAGCATTATAAGCCCGATAAAGTAAAGAACATGGTCTCCGCAATTATCGGAAATGATATTGAACCAGATGAGTTCAAAGAGCTGACTGTTGATGTATCTAAAGGTGATAGCTTTATGCCTCCTCTGCGAACGAATGATGATTTCTTGAATAAACTTGTCAAGATGGGAATTCGTTTGAAGGATGCTCCATTTGCTCCTTATGGTAAGAGATTGAAAGCTCTTGCAATGAATAAAGCAAGTGGTATTGAGGGTACCAATATGATGAATAACATCAAACGTGGTATTCTTATTAATAAGGCTATGAGTCCTTCTCGAGCTATGGCTTGTACAGACACATGGGAAATGGAAATGGCTCTTATTATTCGTGATAAACCTGGTGTATCTAATCCGATGTTTGAAGATGGATCAATGTTGGTTATCTATCCAAATGGTGAACCTTATGATATTGATCCTGACAAATTGATTGATGCAGAAGATATGATCAATGAAGCGATTCTCGAAACTAATAAAAACTCTAACAATAATGAGGAGGATATGAACGATGAATGACATGTGGAGAACTTTGCAGAGTTTTATCTCTGATAATTATCTGGTAGTTCTGATCGTAGTGATTTGTGCAGTACTGATTACTGTGACCACTATGATTGGTCTTGGTAATCTGATGAATCGTGTATATAAGCTTCATAAGCTGACTGCACGTAATACAGCTCGTATGCAGACTGCCAAAGTGAATGAAAAGATGAGCATGAACAATTCTGTCATGCTCCTTTCTCTTGTATATGAACTCTGTATGAGTAAGCCTGAAGAGGCACAGTTGATTCTGGACTTTATTCGTACAAATCTTCCTGTGATGGATCTGACTACTATGAAGGATATGGATCCATATCGACTGAATGCAATGCTTTCTGTTATGGATGAACCTGATATCGATAAGATTCGTAATCTGGTTGAAGAGATGATCGACAAGTTGGATGGTGTTGCATCTGATAATTTTAATAAAGCATTTGCTGATTATCGGGAAGCTATGATCGCTCTGGCTGATGAGCAGAAAACTGTTATGAAGGCTGAGGGTTCTCACAACTGGGAAGTTGCTAAAGATAATAAACTGAAGCAGGTGCGTGAGGAACTGAATATGAAGAACCTTACACACCTCTCTGAAAGAGCTGCAGACTTGTTTACGAATAAGTCTGTACCGACTCTTGTGTAAAAAGATGGGGCCTTCGGGCCCTTTCTTTTTTACCATATCACACGACATCTCTATGAGGTGAGTATATGTACAGGCTTATCCGTTTTCAAGCAACAAATATTATCGGATTTATGTCAGGTCTTGGTAAAAAGAATTTAACCATAGATCTATCCGATATGCAAGATAAAAGTATCTTAGTCGTATGTGGCGATAATGCAAGTGGTAAATCCACATTTTTGTCTTTAATTCATCCCCTCCATACACCATCCGATGGTAGGACCAAATTCGTTGTTCCTGGAAAGGAAGGTTCTCTCATCCGGTCATATAAGGGGGATGACGGATCATTTTTGATCAGTAAGTGTGTTTATATGCCAAGGCCAGATGGAAGTCATCTGGCCAAATGTTATCTTGCATTACAGAAACATCCAGATGAAGATGCGATTGAATTAAACCCTAATGGTAATGTAACCTCATATAATGCATTACTGATGACATATTTTGGTATCACAAAAGACTATGTAAACTTTGCTTCCTATAGTGATGCTGTAGCTGGTATTGTCAGTATGACAGATGGTGAACGCAAAGCAAATGTTGCTTCATTGATTCCAAATACAGGTCGATTTGAATTGGCTTATAATACAATCAATGATAAGTATAAAGAGCTCCGAAATCTGATGCGTAATATTTCTCAGAAGATTATGAGTATCAGAGATGAAGATTCTTTAGATAGCGATTATAAGCGTGTAGCAAAAGCATTAACTGATGCACAGATCGATCGAGATGAAACTTTAAAGAAACTTAGTAAAATCGAAGGTCGGGTTCGTGAATTATCTCATGGTAAAGATATCAAAGTTCTGGTGGATAATTATAACCAAATGGTTATGGATATTGCACAGAATGATAATCAAATCACACAGATAAAACGAAACCTCCATAGAGTATATGATAAACTAAGTCTTGGAATTGATCCTGATAATGATATTTTATATACTGGTGCAGATCCTGCTCCTAGAATGATATCCAGACTGGAGCGCAAAGTAGCTACTGCAGAATCTAATATTCAATCAGCTAGTTCCAGACTTGATAATCTGAAGAATAGTATAGCTAAAGCAGAAAATGAAATCTCTGAATCTGAATCAGTATTATTCAGTATTCAAACACAGGATGCAAAGGAATTAGAAGAAACTAAGATTAGTTATGAGATGCAGCTCAAAGAACTTCGCTATACAAAAGATAAAGATAAGTATGAGTCGATGTCATATGATGCCTGTGTAGCATTAATTAAAGCAGTTTCTACTATGAACTTTATGATCCAGAGTTTATATGATGAATATAACAATCTGGTCAGTGAGTATTTTGCACAAATTGATCAAGATCAAAAAGCGTTGTCAGATCAATATATTGCTAGTGCAGAATGGCTATCTATTAAGATTGAGGATGATGAGCGAAATAAAGACATTTTGTATCGACAGATTATCGAGAAAGAACAATATCGGAAGTTCCAAGATATACTGACACAGAGGCCTGCTGATTGTCGAATTGATACTTGTCCATTTATTGCGAATGCTCTTAAATGGAGTCATATCTCTGCAGAGATTGCTGAATTAAAAGAAGAGTATAGTAAGATCTGTTTAGAGATTGAAACTTCTGAGAAAGATTTAAATAGTTGGAAAGATCGTATGAAACTTATGGAGAGTGCACAGAATTTAATTACATATCTCCATGAGCATGAAGATGGTCTGAAGAAATATCTGGGGATTACCTTAAATGATATTTATAAGAGTATTGCGAATGGTACATGGGGTAATCTTCTTGATGTTTTAAAGTTGAAGCAATTAGCAGCTATTCTGTCCGAAAAAGATCTGTATATTCGAATTACTACTCAATTGATACCAGATATTGATCGAGCACTCGAGATTGCAAAAGTATATGGTTCCAATCGTGAGATGATGAAGAATCATATTGAACGGCTTATGGAATCTCGTAATCAGCTAGTAGAAGAACGAGATCGTATCAGTATGAGTTTAATTTCAACTAGTAGTATACTTGGTATATATAAAGCTAAACTTGGATATTGGAATGAGATTAACTCTGGTCTTGAGAAGTATCGAGAGATTATCACAAAGAATACAGATTTGACAACAAAAGCATCAGCTCAAGAGAAAGAGATTACTTCTATCAGAGATCTGGTAGCCAAGTGTAAGGATCTGGATGCTGATCTGATTCGACTGGATAGCATGATCAATGAACTATCTCCGATGAAAAGAGAGATTGAAATTGAACTTGCTGAGTTGTTAAAACTAAAAGCAGAAAAGACTCAAATCGATCAAGACTTCTTGATTGTAGATATCATGAGAAGTTTGGTACAGCCTGGTAAGGGTATTCGTAAAGAGTTACTGAATATCTATTTTTATGATATTTATCAGACTGCAAATGAATTGTTATTGAATACGTTTGATGGTAAACTCCGACTTCATGAATTTATCATTACGGATAAAGAGTTCACAATTCCATTTGAGTATGCAGGTGAAGTTGGTAGTGATGTAGCTTTTGCTTCTTCTTCTCAGAGAGCTACTATTGCTACTGCTATCAGTCTAGCAATTATCAGTAAGTTAATTGATCGATATTCTATTGTAACATTCGATGAAAGTGATCAAACTTTATCTCCAGCTAATAAAGCATTATTTGTAGATATCCTTTCTAAACAGATGTCGCTGATTGGTATTAGTCAAGCTTTTATTATTACACATAGTGTAGAATTTTATGAAAGCTTAGAGAACGTAAGCTTTATCGGATTTCCTGGATATAAGCATACTGGACTTAATACCAAAACAAATGATATTCTGGAAGTATCCTAAAATGAAAAAGAGATTCCCCGGCTACCACTGCCGGGGAACTCAATTTCAGATATATACTATACATGTAGTATATTAAAGGAGGTTATTTATATGGGTAAGAAATATATTTACATGGAGGCTATCAGAGATAGGATCTTCGATCCGATTGTTTTCGACAATCACATTGCAGCAAAAGAATACATGGTGCAAAAACTTGCATCAAAACTCGGTCCTGAAAATAGAGAAAAAATTAAATCTGCGCATAAAACTGGCGCAATTTCCAGTACGTCTGTTTTAACGGGTATGGGATCTACGTATTTCGATCATAATACTGCATTCTGTATTGTCGAGAATCGAAAAGATCCTGACCTGTATAATCACTGGTTTGCAAAAATCAGTGAGGTGGAGATTTGAAAGGAGGATATTACAAATGAGCGAGCATGTAGATTTTAAGAAGTGCAAATATACCAAGGGGTCTATCCTTGGTATGGAATGTCTGATCTGCGCGGGAGATCGTATCCGAACTGCCCCTATCGGATATACTGTATTCTATATCCGTGAGGATGGTTATGGTAACCCGTATGATTTGGAGAGAATGGAACCCGTGGTAAATTACTGGGGACATGTTCTTGTTAGAACGAATCCTCTTGGTCGTGAGATCACCAACAAGCTTGCAACGGTTGCAGGGCATTGTATCGATATTCATGACTCCATTAACTTTGGTGATGGAGAAGAGTATGAGTTCCAGGAAGTCCGAGTTGGAGAGCATCCTCCCTATGAGACTGAAATTGTTCTTATGAAGATCTCTGATATTGAAATTCCTAAAGAAGATTCTGAGATCTTTGAAATTTACTACGAAGACCTGACTCCTGAAGCACAGAAGAGATACCTGGAGTTCATGAAGGTAAAATCTGCAAAGGAACTGAACATGGATGTACCTGGAGTATTTCCTATTACAGTTATTGAACACTAAGGAGGATAGGATATGGCTAAGTCTACTCCTGGAAGACTCAATATCGTGAACCGTGATAAGTTTACTACATTCAAGCCTTCTCCTTTGTTTGAATATAAAACAAAGAAGAGAATCAATGCAGTACGACTTGTCATGGTGGATCATGACGCTGAGTATGAGAAACAGAGAAAACGTGGACAACAGATTGATATCTCCAATCCGGAGATCTTTGTAAATGGTACACAGAAACCGATCGATGGTATCTTTTCCTCTCGATTTGGTTCTGATACTACACAGGATCGTCCTTATTATTCTTGTGAGTGTCAATCTCTTGTGGGTGGTGCTCATCTTGGTGAGATCTGCCCAGTGTGCGGTAAGAAGGTTGTCGCTGTGACCGATGGAGATCTTCGGACTACTGGTTATATTGACATTGCTCCTTATCATATTCTTACGTATCACGGATGGAATGCATTGTATCGTGTCCTGAAGAAGGATGTGATGAATGATCTTGTCAACTCTGTGAAACGTATCAATACTTCTGGTAAAATTATCGATGATGGTAAGCCTACTATCGAAACAGTATATGAGGAATATGAGGAGAAATATGAACCTCTGACTGGATTACCAAAGAAGTATGCATTCATGTCTAAGATTCCTGTCTATTCTGCCAGACTTCGTCCGCTGATGACGTTTGGTATGAATATGACAATTCTGGATGTGAATAAAAAGTATCTGTCTATCGTTAATAATCGCAATGCGTTGATTACTGGACCAATCTTTGCCAAGAAACGTATCACTGAGGTACAGCGTACTTTGAACCAGATCCAGAAAGACTGGAATGATATTACTGCCTTTGTTGAAGAACAGGTGAATGGTAAGGGTGGCGTATATCGCAAAAGTTTGGCATCTGGTCGAATCGATTATACCTCTCGAATGGTTATCTCTCTTGGCACAGATCTGATGCCTCATGAAGTTGATATTCCTTATCAAACCATGATGGTTCTGTATGAGGAAAAGATCGCAAAGCGGTTATCGATGTTAGATAATATTCCCATTTCTAAAGCAATCTCTCTTGTGCAAGAGAATGCTGTTCAACGAAATGAGAAATTTGCCAAGATCATTAATCAAATTTTAAAGGATGGACATGGTGTCTGGGCACTGATCAATCGAAATCCTACTATTAGTGAATCTTCTATCTTGTACGTACGAGTCAGAAAGATTCATGATGATGGATATGATATGACGATGCATCTGCCACCTGATATTCTACCTTTATTGGCTGCAGACTTTGATGGAGATTAACAATATGGTCTCAGCGTACAGGAATGTGCGTGTATAAACTGGTTGAATTGCTGGGAAATGCTAATGCCTATCAGCCTATATGGTTACGAAAGTAGAAACAAGTGATAGGATGAATATATGGTTAAATCCTAAGTATTCATTAACAATGTATAATCTTAGCAGCCAAGCCTTAATTTTCTTAAGGAAGGTTCAACGACTATCGAAAGCTATAAATCCATAAGAGCTAATATAAATTAGCAGGGTTGAAAATAAGGTATAGAAATATACACGAAGTGAGTAGAGTAGAAACTCGAAATCCATGAGTTTCGAAGCGGCCAGCACCCCAACTGAAATAAGTGGGTGGAGATATAGTCTCAACATCTGGGTAAATTCCCAGAGAACTCTGATGAGTTACTCTATGTTATGGTATAGAGGTTAAGATTTTGCAACTTAGTTTTATGGCGGTTAATGATCCAGCGTTCCATCCTATGTTCATGACAATGTGCCCAACCTATACTTTCATTGATAGAGCCAATGGTAAGTTTAATTCGAATATGAGCTTTAAGCGTGAGTATTCGGCATTAGTATCTGCTGCTTGGGAAATTGATAAGATATATGCACAATATCTTTCTAATCCTGAAGCAGAGACTTCTCCTGAAACCATCCTTGGCATCGATGGTGCAAACTATAAGGAGAAGACAATCGATAGATTTATCAAAGCTTACCAGAAAGTAATCAAAGATCGTAGCGATCTATTCAATGAGAGAGATTTCACTGGCTTTGAGGATACGGTTGATAGGATCCGTAAGATCTTCAATCTTCCTAAGGACAGTGTATCAAAATATCTTGATTGGATTGATCAAAACTGTGCACCTGTTGATGAACTGGAGAAAAAGAAGAACAAGAAAGACAAGAAGTAAAAAGATTGGGAGAGGACTTATACCTCTCCCTTTCTTTAATTAAACCTAAAGAAGGAGAGGTATAAAGATGAGTATTAATGATATCATCAGAAAGTATAAGCTCCCTCGAGCAACCAGAGGTGTGCAGGTTAGCCCTACTCTGGGCATTGTTGATTTTACCAAAGGTATTGTACATAAGGTATATCCTGATGCTACTGTTATATACATCAATAACAAGATTAAGATCTATTCTGGACAGGACACAGATATAATAGTTAAGGATGGATACTGGATTCTGGCTATTCCTGTTAAGCAACCCAGCAACAAGGCTTGTATTAATTACAGTCTTGTAGTAGTGGATGAAGCAGGGATGGAATCTGGAGTTCTGGACCCATTTAAGACAAGGAGTTTCATATGATCAGAGAAAGTGATGTTATATTCGATAATATATACTGGATGATCATTGCAACTAACACACTGGATCATTGTAAGTACTATGTTGGTGGAGATATTGATGAACCTAAATGGGTTCCTTATAGATCTCAAGGATATTGTTATGTAGATCTTGAATCTGCACAACGTAATTGGGAATCAGTTAAATCTTTTCTAGCTAATCAGGAAAGCTATACTGATTTTGCTATCATTAAAGTCAGAACAACTGAAACAGTAAAACAATTAATCCAGTAAATATCTGAAGGGAGAGAATAAATATGGTAAGCAACATGCAGGAATTTTATGTGATTGAGGCAATCAGCATTACTACCAATACTCCCAGCTATCTGGCATTCGATGAATATAATGCTGAGCTGGTTATGACTTCTGATATTAACAAGTGCCAACATTTCGATACGTACGATAAGCTGGCTGCTTGGATGAATACCTATAAGGAGTCTATCAAGAAGCAGTTTTCTGGAGAGTATAATACTTTCCAGGTTGCTAAGATCATTCACACGAAGCTTCTGTTGGAGCGCTTGGAAGATCTTGGCTAAATAGGAATCGCCCAGGGGTTTCCCTGGGCTTTTCTTTTTCTCCATTTTTGTCGACAACACTATATAGACACTGTTTAGAAAGGAGGAATATCTTATTATATGGATACTGTATTCTCAATGATTCATTATTTAATTGGAAGATCTCGTATTAAATATACTGTCCTAGATGAGATATTCCATTCTGTTTATATCCCAAGAGAAAATCATCTGGTATTTCACGTGGATGCCAGTTCTATATTATATAGATTGTATCGAGAAAAAGATCTTGATGTAATCCAAAATGTCCCATATGATGTAGCTGTAAAAGATTTGGTAATCTCTTTTATGAACACAATTGGACATTATCGGAGGTATTTTATTACTCGTCTTGGTATGGGTAATAGTATTATGATTTATTTTAATCATTCACAACCAGCATACCAAACTATGATATTTGAAGATTATCGCAAAAGTTGGTATAATTTACTAAAAGGTAAAAATCCAGCATTTGATGGAATAAATCATTTAATTATGGATGCAATGAATTTTATTGCCGGATTAGTACCATACTTTGATGGGATCTATTTAATCTCAAGTGATGGAGTAGATGATTATACTGCAATGACCCATGTCATGAAAAGTAATAAATATCGGGATTGTTATCATTTGATTTTTAGTAGAAACTTACTGACTACACAATTAATAGATCCGAATTGCTCTGTGTTATATAATAAAAGAGATGATTCATATTTAATCTCAAATGGTACAGTTTTCAAAAATGGTATTCTGAAAGGCCGTAAAACGGGGGCTAGTGAAAATTTACATGCGCAGAATCTTCCATTTATATGGTGTGTGGGTGGATGCTCGGATATTGATTTAAAAGCGTCAAAATTTGCCAATGGAATAGTAGATGCAGTTAAACTTATCAACCCGATGGCTGATAGTGGGTTCTTTTCTGGGCAAGTAAGTATTCAGTCTTTCTTAAAAGAGTTTGGTAAGTATATCAAGAAAGGTAGTAGTGCTGAATTAAAGATGCTCCCCGAAAATATGATTAATCGTTATCGTATTTTAAATTTAGATCTCTGTGAGGCGGCTATGACTGATGCACAGAAAATTAATCTATGGAAGAGTCATATTGATTTATATGATCAAACTGGGTTAGAAGAAATCAACGATAAATTATCAGATATTAATGCAAGTGAACAACTACTGGATATCACAAATCTAAATATGTCAGAACCATATAATAATTGGGATACTCCGTGGGGATCTATGAGTAATGACTATACTGATGGTTTTGGCGGTTTCTTCAACTATTCATTCTGAGTAAAGGAGTGAACAGAATGATTCAATTATATAAATATCGATATAGTATCAGGAATGTTGTTATGACATTAGATGCTAATTATCATTTTAGAAATGGATGTATCACTTACATGCAGATGGAAACTGATTATATGAGTCGATTCCATCCTATGATCAACATTAAGATGGAAATGCCATCGAAAATGATACAGAAGTTTTATGAATACCAAGAAACAGCTATGATCAAATTTGATATGTACGAATATCAATATGATTTAAAAGATCGAGTTGTTGGTACTAGTTTATGGTTCCAGCATTCATTCAGAGCAATACCAGCAAAAGATATGGCAAACTTCATTACGAGTCAAGACACTATTACTCAAAGTAATACTGACCCGATGAAAAGTTTACAGGAAGTTGAACTGTATCTGGTTGATATGGAAGTAATTAAGAAATTTACTCAAAAGAATACAGCTATCTACAGTAACGTATCTAAAGCTGCAGTTCTTCATGCATTATTCCAGATGAGAAACTTCCCAAGTCAAAATATTATCGCTACTCCTCCTGTTCAAGATTATATTATGACTAGTTGTGTATTAAGTTTTGGTACATTATCTGATAATATAAAAGAATTGAATAAACGATACGGCTTATATAGTAGTGATCCATTGCTATTCTATGATTTCGATAAAGTATATTTAATTGATAGATATAACCCAAATGTTACATTACAACGAGCGAAAGATTTTGGTAATATCACATTTATTTATCAAAACTTAAATATACCTGACAGAGATCTGAATGGTAGCTGTAGTGACCCTAATACTAAAACACACTATATCAATTTTGATCAACAACCTACTATTAGTGATTTACGTCCTGAAAGTAGTACACAAAAATTTGGTACAGTAACTACTGTAAATAAAGATGGTTCTGTTACTAAAGAAACATTTGATACAAAGTCTACAAGTTCAATTTATGTATATAATGAAAATGAGCAGACTAGTGCACAATATATAAATGAGTCAATATACAATCGATGCGTAACAGTGAGCGTTAATAATACAGCTTTAAGTTTTATTAAACCTTTTAAAACTATCACATTCCAGTGCGGATCCATGTTTACTGATCTTGGTTTGGATAGTGGTGATACATATCGATTAATGAGATGGACTACTGAAATATATCGACAGGGTACTGGCCAAGATACTTCTTATATACATAGTACATCTTTCCAATTACAACAAATTGGATAAAAGAAACCCCAGGGGATATCCCCTGGGGTATTTTCTTTTTATTAAATTTTTGCTTCAAACTTCTGTGGAGCTCTATATGCTCTTGGTTTAGAAGGATTAGCTGCAGCGAATACAGAAGTCTTGACTAAGAGATCATTGATTACTTGTCTATTCTCATCAATCTTTTCAGCTAAGACTTTTAACTTAGTTGTATAAGCTACATTATAAATCATAATGAAAGAGTTATACATCTGCGTTAAAGACATATTAATTGCAGCAAATCGATTATATTCAGCATTCTTCAAATCTGCAGCATCTGGATTTGAAATATTATTAATACCAACTTTTTCTGCAGTCTTCTGTCTCATCTGTACCAACATAGCAGATTTCAATGCTTTATATTCAGCTTCCATAGATTTCTTGGTAGCAAGAATTGCATCTTTCATTGGTTTATATTTAACAATCTCATTGATCATTGTATCTAAGTCAGAAGCATTAAGACTCTTAACAACTTCCATACCCTGACACTTTTTACGAACAATCTTTTCTACTTGAGGTTTTAAATCATAAGGATCGATACGAGCACCAATAGTATCTACTGCAAAATTAGATACATAGATAGCAGTTTGTTCTGCTACAGTATCAGATGTCACAAACTCATCTGTAATCTTATTCTGAAACGCTTCAAGTGAATCTTGAATGTCAGAAGGGCTTACTATATTAGGATAATTCTTATCATATAATCCTGGATAAGTATGAGTTTTATAGATAAGATTTGTCTTATCTTTTACATATCGAGCCATGATAATATTTCGATACTTATCTAATAACCGTGCACTATTCATAAAATAATTATTCATGTAATTCAATACTTGTACATACAGATCAGTAAGAAATTTATAGACTCGATCAAGAAGTTCATCTAAGAACTTATATGTAGAAGATTTAGTTGTATTGATCACAAAACTATCATTCACACCCTCAGAGAGGGCAGTATAGCAAGAATCAATAATCTGCAACGTATTTAAATCCTCTGGTGAGGATACCTGTTCGATCAGAAATTCAGAAGGGGATTTAATCATAGATATCCCACCTTTCTTCAGATTATTAATATGTTCTGGAAATAGAAAAAGTCCTCCAAATAAATGGAGGACTTTTATATTAATCATCGTCAGCATCAAAATCATCGCTATTCTTCTTACGAGATTTTGCATCTTCTTCTTCATTTTTATTAGTATATCTTTTCTTCTTGCCATTATTATTGCTCCACATGATATAGTCATGCTTAGCTGCAATAAAAGCTTTTGTAAAAGCTGCCTTATTAGCCAGGATGCTATAAATATTACTAATACATAAACCAGTAGTATAGTCATATAAGTGATAAGTTGCTCTTGCAATTTCAAACATTAAATTCGTTTTTGCATCAACCTTACCAGCATCCTTATTATTATCTGTGAAATTAATTTTATCTACAAGTTGCTCAAGTTTTTCTTTATTCACAAGTAACTTTTTAGATAATGTTTCCATATCTTTCAGATATTTATTAATGCCGGGCAGTATATTCTGATAATCTACTCCTGTTGATTTCTTAACAAGATCAATAAAGAAATCATCAGATTTGGAATCATCGATTTTCATATAATCCGATAATTTAAAAGTTATTTCGACTGAGTCTTCTGATACATCAAAACGGGATTTAACTTCACCGCTTTTACTTGCACTACCATATTTGCTATGATTTTTATATTGACCATCTTTACTACAATTATCAAATATATCAACAACATCATCATCGAAATCAAGTCTATTATCTTTTATATTATTAAGTACTTCTTTGACATTATCCCTATCCAACGTTTGCTTATCTAATACAACTTTTTCAATTATATCATATAATTTATCAAATGTTGTATTAATTTTATCCGAAATTTCATTAGAACAATTTGGATCAGTGATATTGAATGGTCTAAGCTTAATAATAAAGCTATACGTTTTATCATCATCGTCAAGAATAAAAGTTTCTGGCTTCATAATAGAAGCATTATCCAGAACTGATACATCTAATGTCTTATTAATAATTTTTAATTTTTCTCCAACTTTTACTATAAAGTTTTTGATAGCATTAAAAATTGTAGTAAAGAATTTAACAATATAATCTTTTATTTTCTTAATTTTATCTTTAAAGCTACCAGCAGCCTCATTCACAATACCATTCTGGCGATCCAGCATATCCTGAATCATAGTATTCACAGATTCATCCATGATATCTCTATACTCAAGTTCACACTTAAGCATCTGATTCTCAAAATACAGAGAAGATTCAGTCATAGATAAATTCTTATACTCTTCTGGACATTCAATAACTGGCTCCTGAACTTGAACAGCTGCACCAGCAGATTCACTGATTGAAATCAATTTACTAATATCAATCATATATTTAACCCCTTTTCTTTCTTATTTTATTTATATTATCACAAAATTGTATCAATAGGGTATTTTATCATATGGGTAAAATTACAGCAAAAAATATTATATGAAAAATAAAAGGGAGGAGGGCATTTTTGCCCCCCCCCTATTTATTTAGTGCGGTTATATGAGAAATTACTCAGTCTTACCTGCGGGAAGAACTTCGCCCTTAAGAGCAGTGCTATTCTTCTTAGCAGACTTATCTGCACGAATATAAGCATTCAGCAGAGAGACATCAGCAGCAATCTTCTCATTCACCAGAGTACGAATCGTCGTCTGAGATGCATTGATCATCATCGTCATCTGATTAATAACACCAACATAACGAGAATACAGTGCACCATACAGCTGGCTAGCCTTAGTAAGAATAGCAGAAGCAGCCTTCTTGGCATCAGCCTTAGATGCACCCTCTTCGCCAGCCTTATCCTCAGCAACCTTAGATGCAGCACTAGCAGTACCCTTCGTGAAGGCATCCTTATCATCAACCTTGATGCGATTCAGCTGCTTCAGAGCACCATTAAGAGCCTTCTGATAACCCTTCAGAGCATCGATGAAACCACTCATGGATTTATGAGCG
>ERZ808258.500-NODE-500-length-15244-cov-3.394694_pt1 | contig 15244 bp, 26 predicted proteins | sample MGYA00521280_ERZ808258 | MGnify/ENA primary metagenome ERZ808258 (study PRJEB31516, sample SAMN03275585) | gut metagenome | biome: mammalia-associated habitat; material: feces | host: Papio cynocephalus | place: Kenya | collected 2012-07-19 ...
ATAGGCTATTGTAGGTTCTATGAGTTATTCTGCAAACACAAATGTGGAGACAGAAACTCTAAAGGCTTATTCAATTCAAATAGCGACCGCAGACGCACCAAGCACTTATGCTGTTGATAGTGGAACTGTTTATACAGATAGTTTTAATCCTAATGAGATTAATTATCCTCTGAAATATGAACTTAAAGAAGATTAGCCATATATTTTGACTTTTACTTATGTTACTAAAAATAATTATACTGCAACTAATACCTATAAGTTTATTATTAATGCTTATAGTATTGAAAGACTTGATGCTACTATTACCGCAGAGCTTAATGAAGAAGAAGGCTATATCTCAGTTAATATTAAAAATGATGAAATTATTAAGTTCTATGGCAATCTATTGATTCGCCGTACAAGTAATTTAAGTAATTTCGCTGAATGGGAAGATATTCATATCATTAATGTTAAAGATATTTCTACTCTTGATGTAACTTGGAATGATTTTTCAGTTGAGAGTGGCGTTTGGTATAAATATGGATTTTAGAAAATTTCTAACAATATTAGAAGCCCATTAGTAAAGATGAAAAATGCTATTCTTGCAACTTTTGAGTATAGTTTTTTGAATGGCTCTGATAGACAGCTGAAATTAAAGTTTGATGCTAGTGTTAGTTCTTTTAAACCAACTGTATCAGAATCTAAAACAGATACTTTAGGTAGTTAGTATCCTGTCATTCGCCGTAATGGCAAAACTAATTATAAATAGTTTACTTTATCTGGACTAATTTCTAGTTATCAAGATGAGTTTGGTAATTTTACCACAAAAGATGAACTATATGGTGAAAGTAAACAAGACTATGCCGATTATAATAGCAATAATGATATTAATGAGCAATATGACTATATTTTAGAAACAGCATTTAGAAATAAGGTATTATCCTTCTTAAATGATAACACTGTAAAGCTATTTCGGTCTCCAACTGAAGGAAATATTCTAGTTAAATTAATGAATATTTCTCTTTCGCCAAAAGAAGAATTAGGACGAATGTTATATACATTTTCCGCAAATGCTTATGAGATAGATACTGTTACTCTTGATAATTTGTTTACTTATAAAGTAGTATCTCAAGGACAAGAGAGTCATACTATTTCATCAGTTTTCTTTGGACTTGGATAGATTCAGACTTCAGTTAAAGCTGGAGCTGATATTATTCAATTAATTTAGAATAAACTGAATAAAAAAGCTAATACTGGTTTTGATGAAAAACTTAATTATTTAAGTAATATTAAAATTAGCTTTGAATCTGACCCTGTATTATTAACTGAAGGCATTGCGGGTCCTGAGGTAGTAAGAAATAGCTTTAATCCAACAAATAGTATGTCTGGATATTTAATTTCTCTAAATGGTAATTCTATTATTGTTAATTAGAAGGGCTATTATGAATTGAGTAATACTAATATTACTTCATTCTCAGTTCTATGTGACTGCAAAGTTACTTTAGATTATGTGTATAACTATACTGAAACCGCAAAAGAAGGTAATCAAGAAGCTGTGAGAATTGAATATACTAATAGAGTAGGACAACTGCAAGGCATTTACAATTCTACTCAAGATATTATTTAGAAGATTTATACTAAATATTTATAGAATCAAAAGAGCTTTTATCAAAAATTAGTTGCGGTTAATGGCATCTCAATCGAAGCTGACCCGCATACAGTTCTCTATATTTAGGATGCTTTTGACTCTCAAGAGTATAAGCATGAAATTGGTGACACAGGTATTCTGACTCTATATGATGCGGATACGGCAATTTCTAAAATGCATATTTGTGGAATTCACCTATTACCATTTTTGGGTGAGAACTTAAATAAAATGAGACTAGACCAATATTACGATACCCAAACAACCGCAACAAGTATTGAAGAAGTACTGAGTCCTATCGATAGAGGTGTTTATACTATTGATTCTCAAAGAATGATTTATTATCGCGGTCAATGGCTAGATTTTCCCGCAGATAATATTTTAGATGTACCTGTTGAAGCGTTAATTGATTATCATTGTGAAGTTTTGAAAGGAGAATATTTATGATATATGAATATCTAAAAAATTCTGCTTTCTTAAAGAAGATTGACGAAATGCCATTAAAAGAATAGTTTGTTAAAATTATTGTTCTTGATTTTTTAGAGAATCCTATCGCAGAGATTCAAGGAAAAGTAACATCAGGAAGCATTAATCTTAATGGTTCTTCTGCGGTTCGACGCACCGCAAATTTAAGTATGGTAGCAGATGATGTTAATAATGATGTAAGAAGCGTAAATAATCTTCTTTCTATCAATAAAAAAATTAAACTAGAAATAGGATTTACTAATATGACATCTGACTATTAGCAATATCCTATTATCTGGTTCCCTTTAGGTGTTTATGTTATTATTACTCCATCTATTGTACATAACAATACTGGTATCAATATTTCACTTTAGCTTAAAGATAAAATGTGCTTGTTAAATGGAGACTGCGGCGGTACCTTACCTGCGTCAATTACTTTCCATGAAACTTCTTATGAAGATGATAAAGGCAATACTATTATTGAAAGAACCAAGGTTTACAGTTTAATTCAAGAGCTAGTGAATCACTGGGGTAAAGAGCAGCTTGGTAAGATTATTATTAGCGATGTAGATACTCGTATTAAAAAGGTAATGAAGTGGAAAGGTTCTACTCCATTGTATATGGGTACTATTGCTACTGATGATGAAGTCTAGTATGATGTCACTACCAATTTAGAGACTGCAAAATAGCAATGGGGAACCGCATTTAAGACTTATGAAACTTAGCAAGATGTAGGCTATATCTATACGGATTTTGTTTATGCTGATGATTTAATTGGTAATGCTGGTGATTCAGTATGCACTATTTTAGACAAGGTTAAAAGCTATTTAGGTAATTATGAATATTTTTATGATATAGATGGAAACTTTATTTTTTAGGAAATAAAGAATTATTTAAATACTTCAAAAGCAACAATAGATATTTAGAATCTATCTAACTCAGATTACTTGACAGATTTTTCTAATGGTAAGTCTGTTTATACTTTTGATGAAAGTAAGTTAAACACATCTTTTACTATGAATCCTCAATATAGCATGATTAAAAATGATTATATTATTTGGGGGATTAGAACTACTTCTGATAATGCTAAGATTCCCATTCGGTATCATTTAGCAATAGATAAAAAGCCTCAAGTTGGTAATACTTATATAGTGTATCTATATGAAGATGATGATGTAACAAAAGCTAAAAAGTTAATTGAGTATGATAGTTTAAATGATTTCCCTTCAAAAGGGACTTATGGATTATACTATTTAGATAAGGCTACTTAGAAAGTTTACACTTGGATTAATGGTTATGTAGAATAGACAAAAGGTAAAATTAAAACAATAGTAACTAAAGATTGGCGTACTGAATTATATCTTGCGGGAACCAATGCTAGCAACTTGGGACTAGATTCTAATGATTATTATAGTGAGCTTTAGAATGAATGGCCTAGATTATATGATTTAGAGAAGCAAAAATTTAAAGAATCTGTACTAGATGATCCAACAAGTATTAATTATTTTTTAGACTTTATTGATTCAACTGCGGCAATTAGTGAATTGAGCATTGGAAATATTGGTAAAAGAAGTAAAGTTATTTCTAACAACGATATTAATTGTATTTTTGCATCTGAAATTCCTAATTTAGTTTTAATTGAAAAAGGGCAAGAAGATACAGCAGAAAGAGTGCAAGAATGTCAAGCCGCAGGGCAGGATTTTATTTAGGTTTCTAGTACAATTTATGCTTAGCTTAGTGGTGGTGGACAGTCGTATCCCGCATATTCACAGGTTAGAGAACTATTGTATTAGTACACTAATTATAATGAAAGTATTTCTATGTCTGCAATTCCTGTATATTATCTTGAACCTAATACTAGAATTACAGTAAGAGATGATTCAAGCAAGATTTATGGTGATTATGTAATTAAAACTATTACTTTACCTCTTGATATTTCTGGTACAATGAATATTCAAGCAACAAAGGCATTAGAGAGATTCTAATAAAAAGGAGATAAAATGATGAGCTATTGTGTGTATAAACATACTAATAAAATAAATGGTAAAGTTTACATAGGACAAAGTTCTAATATAAAAGAAAGATGGAGTAGAAAAGGAACTTGTTATAAAGGTTGTACTTATTTTTATAATGCTATTCAAAAATATGGTTGGGATAATTTTGAACATATTATATTAAAAGATAGTCTTTCTTTAGAAGAAGCTAACTATTGGGAAGAATATTATATTAAACAATATAATAGTACTGATAATAATTTTGGATATAATCTTTCTTTAGGCGGGAATAATAAAGGTTCAATAGCTGGGAAAAATAATAAATTAAATAAAAAAATTATTTGTTTAGAAACTAAAAAAATATATCCATCTGCAAGAATAGCTAGTCAAGAATTAAAAATTGATGAATCTTGTATTAGAAAAGTTTGTAAAAGAGAACGATAGTCAGCAGGCGGTTTTCACTGGGAAGATTATGATGAAAATAAAGACTATACTATAACAGTTCCTCCTTTAGCCAGAGGTGTAGGTAATACAAGAAAGGTTAAATGTATTGAAACAGAAGAAATTTTCTCCTCTTGTATTGAAGCTGCAAATAAAATAGGAAGTTCTAGTAGTTTAATAGGAAGATGTTGTAGAGGAACACAAAAGACTACTAGAGGATTACATTTTTGTTATATAGGAGGTGAATAAATTGTTTCAGATTGGACAATTTAGACGTGCTTAGCTAAGCATTGCTAATTATCGTACTCTATTGAAGTATAATATTACAACAGTAACAAATAATAATACTAATGTCACTTTCTTAGATACAGCAATCTCTTTAACTAGCGGTTCTGTATTAGATAATAAACATTCTTATTATTTGCGGTTTACTGTTAAACAAATGAACTCTGTATAGAATTTTTCTTTGTAGTTACAGAACTCTAACGACTCTTAGACTATTGAAGACTATACAGTTCCCGCAGGTACTGGTTCTACTACTTTTGATATTGTGTTTACTCCAAATGCAACATATAATTTAATTGTTTTTGTACTTGCAAGAACAACAGAAGATTATAATGTAATTGAAAATTCTCAATATGGTAGAATAATGGATATTACAGTCAATGAGAATAATATCTATTTAATGACTAATATTATTGATACTCTTGCTTCAACTTATGGCTTAACTGAACTTACTCGTATTGGAGTCCAAGGACCAACAGGTTTAATGATGAGTATTAATGGAGAACAAATTAAAATTGGTAAAACTGGCATTTATGAATTAAATGATGTTAATATTAAAATAACTTATCTAGGTTTTGCATTAAAAGATAACGTATTAAATGTAGATGGTTATGATAATTTTATTTTAGATTTTGAGTATTAAGAAGGAGGATTAAAATGTCAGAAAGTTTCTATGGCGGAAAGGCAGGAACCCCTTTCGTAATTGCAAAATCTTATAATAGTGTTAATGCTATGATTGCGGATTTCGCTAAAGGTCCCGCGTTAACAGCAGTTCAATATGGCGAGCATGTTATTATCAATACTGATGATAAAAACAACAGTAATAATGGTGCACTATATCGCCGCGGATATGATTATAATAATAGTATGGGCGGCGCTATTTATGTTGGCACTATTGTTGGACCTTCCGGCAAGTCACCCATGTTTGAACTTACCACTCTTGAAAATATTAAAGATATTACTTTTAAAGATTCGGATGAAGTAAGACAAGCAACTGGAGCTTGGAATGTTTCTAATAAAAGTTTAATTCCAGGCAAAACTGATTCTGAATTTAATGATGATATTTCTTGGAGCTATATTACTATTCGTGATTAGTATGGTACAGATACAACAGCATGGGTTGGCATCAGAATTCCATATCATGTTCTTGAAATGGATGCATAGAGCGTATCTGCATACTACAATAGAGATAAGGAAACCGCAGATTTTAAGAATGTAAGTTTAGTTGAGCGTGATGATGACCAAGAACATCCGTTCTATTCACACTGGTTTGTGCGAATTCCTAAGGGTATTAAAGGTGACGCTCTAAAGAATTTTAGAGTTATTGAAGCTAGCGATGTAATTCAAGATTATGAAGGCAAAACTGATGATATTAATAATCATCGCAAGGTTTTAGTTTATGATTACTATTGCTATGATGCAAAAGAAAATGGTGAACCAAAAACTCTATATCTTGGCGATTTCAATATGATTGATACTATTAATCTTGCAGATGATGGTACTTTTACTATTAATTATACCCATGATAATACTGTTACTTATGCAAAAAAAATTAAATGGGTTACATCAGTTTCTCTTGCGGCAGATGGCACTTTTATTACAAAGTTTAATGATGGCACTAATTATACCACATCTTTAACTTGGGTGAAGAATATCTTATTAGCTAATGATGGTACTGTTACTTTTTAGTATTCTAATCAAGTGGATGTAGTTAAAAAGAATCTAATTAAGTGGATTAATTCAGTTAGTTTGGATAAGACTACTGGAGTTTTTAATATTGCATTTAATGATTCTACTAAATATGATGCATCACTTACTTGGGTTAAAGATATTTTGCTAGCCGCAGATGGCACCTTAACTTTTAAGTATACTGACTAGGCAGACGTTGTAAAGAATAAATTAATTAAATGGATTACTTCTACGACATTAAATAGCACTACTGGCATATTTCATATTGATTATAATGATGGTTCTAATTACGAAACTACATTAAAATGGATTAATGGAATTTCGCTTGCGGATAATGGCACTATTACTTTTACCTATACTACTGGTGACTCTGAAACATTAGAGAACAAAATTAAGTGGATTACTACCACTGAATTAGCAACCAATGGTACATTAACCATTAATTATAATGATGGAACTAAAGAAGTTTTTGATAAAAAGATTTAGTGGATTACAAATATTACTTTAACTGATAAAGGTGTTTTAACTATTAATTATAATAATGGTACACCAGCTTTCACTAAGAATTTAGTCTGGCCTATAAGAATCGAGTTTGATTCAAAAGATAGTGAAGCTAATCCTGGCGCTCAAGTTATTAAGGTAACTTATAACAATGGTACTATTGAAACTATTGGTCAACCGCTTAACTCAATTATGCGCATGGAAGTGAATCCTGCTAATTATCATTTATTGATTTTATTTACTAATCCATCTAAACGTGGTACTGTAACTTATGATGGCGTTACAGGATGGGTTGATTATGGAGCAATTAAAGATTATGATGGATTGCTTGTCGGACCTATTCTTAGTGATGCTACTATTGTTAGCCTAAAGAATGCTACGGTTTCTGCTTGTATTACTTATCTAAATACTGCTTATCCAACTGGGTTAACTGGTAGTAATCAAGGAAAAGTATTAACTATTTCTCAAGATGATGATACAGTACACACTTTCTATGGTTTTGATTATGATGCAAATAAATGGAAGTATCTAGGCTCTTTTGATAAGACTACTATTTATATGTGCGCAGCAAGAGAGACAGATACAGATTATGAGTTGAAAAAAGAGCGATTAGCTGTGGGTGGTATCTGCTTTATTATTGAGGATTAATTATGAATAATTATTATAAACAGATAGTGGGTCCAATAGCTAAAGGAACTGATATTTGTTCATTATTAAGTGCGGATGCTAGTAACTTTAATGCTATCACTAAATTAGGTATTTAGTCTAAAGAAAATCATTCTTTTAGCATTAATGGTAAGTCTTTTGCGGTTGGATCTACTGGAATCTATGAAACTCAAAAAGGTGTTAATATTAACACTTGTATTGCAGAACAAGATGAAGATGAATTTACAATCATTGATTGTATCTGCGAATAAATAAATTGGGGTTTATGATGGAACTAAAATCTATCATAAACCCCAATTTTTTGTTTTTGTGAAGAAGTTTTCATTTTAAAAATAATCAGGCACTTCCTGTTAAATTTTCAAATTTTAATTGAAACTTGGACAGAGACTTTTTAGAAATTTTAATTAAAATTTATATACTTATGCAAGGGACAAAAGAAAGGAGTTTTAATTAAAATTTTATGAATTATTATAATCCAAGTTTTTATCCTTCTTATAATGGAAATATTTAGATACCACCATCTCAATACTATCTCAATTAGCAACCTCAACAGGTAATGAATAATCCATCGGCAAATGGATTAAATGGTAAATTAGTAGATAGCGAAGATATGGCTAGAGTAACTGAAGTTCCTATCGGTGGATATGGAATTTTTCCTAAAGCAGACTTAAGTGAAGTATATATTAAATCGTGGAATTAGAACGGCACCACAAGCATTACAACATTTAAACCTTGCTTTTCACAATAGTAGAAAGAAGAAAACTCTTTAAATACCGATATGAGCACTATTATAGAGAAGATTAATTTGTTAGAAAATAAGTTAGATGCGGTTTTAGCTTCAAAATCTTAGGTCTAGACTGAAGTGAAAAAGGCAGAACCCGCAAGAAAGGACAGTAACAATGCAAGCAAATATTAATAATCCAATGTAGCTCTTGAGCTTTATCAAGAAAAATCCTAATCCTTCTCAATTTGTTTATAATATGGTTCAAGAAAGTATGGGCTAGAATCCCTTGTTTGCTAATCTTTTAGCTCTTGCTAAGGATAATAATGGGCAAGAAATAGAAAAAGTTGCTCGTAATATTATGACTGAGCAAGGCTATGACTTTGATAAAGAGTTTAATAATTTTAAACAAATAATGGGATTATAAACTCTAAAAAATAAACATATAATATATGGAGGTACTTTATGTTTAACAATGATGGTTATAGTTTAAGTGATATCGCGGCAGTCACCGGAGAAAATGGCTTCAACGGTAATGGAGGTGCCTGGTGGATTATTATCTTGTTCCTATTCTGTTTTATGGGTTGGGGCGGCAATGGTTTTAATCGAGGGAATATGCCGCCCATGAATCCAGCTGGAACACCGGCAACTGCTGGCGAAGTGCAGAATCAATTCAACTTTGCCGCATTAGAGCGCCAGAATAATGAAATTATTGAAGCAATTCGTCAGGGTGTTTATGACACCACTGGTGCCGTAAAAGATATGGGTTATGCAAATAATAACAGTATTCGTGATGTAGAATCTATGGTTCAAGCAAATGGTTATGAGCTAGGTAAAGGTTTCTGCAATATGGCACAGGCTATTGATGGAGTAAAATATGATAGCTTGTTAAATACTCAAAATATTATGCATAATGATTGCCAGAATACTCAAAAGATTCTTGATGCTATTGCTGGTAATAGAATCGCTGATATGCAGAATCAAATTAATAGCTTACAGTTGCAAGCTGCTCTTTGCGGTGTCGTAAGATATCCGCAGGCAACTACTTATACTGCGGGTTACGCACCTTTTATTGGTAATACACCAAATTGTTGCGCAGGATATTAATAGGAGGTAAATAATGGAAATTACAGCAAATGCTGTTTAGACTGTTTTGTCTAATCAAGATGTTCTTTATACTGAAACCGCTGTAACTGGAAATAACTGTTCCATTTTGCATAGATAGGGCAGCGGTTTAGTTACATTGAGGGGACTAACTTCTCAATGTAGAGCTCGTTTTAAAGCTTATTTTTCTGGTAACATTGCGGTTCCGGCTGATGGGACAGCAGGTCCAGTATCATTAGCTTTTACCTTAAATGGAGAGTCAATAGCAACAACAACTATGATAGCCACTCCTACTGCGGTTTCTGCTTTTAACAATGTTTCTGATATGATTTATATTGATGTTCCTGCAGGATGCTGTTCTTAGGTAGCTGTAAGAAACATAGGAACAGCCGCAATTCAAGTTCAAAATGCAAATTTAATAGTTGAACGGGTAGCATAAGGAGATAAATCATGGAAAAATTAAAACATATTAAATGTGATTTAGAAGATTTAGTTTATAAAGAAATAGAAGCAAATGAAGCAACTAATTTAAGACATCTTAATACACATGAACTTGGGGAAGTTATCGATATGATTAAGGATTTGTCTGAATCTATTTACTATTGTTCTATGACAAAAGAGACTGGAACTGATTTACATACTCAGTCAACTAAATCTTAATAATAATGGGATTCTTATTTAATTATAAGAATCCCATTTTTTTTTGTTACTCCCAATTAATTTCATTATTCTATTTAGACCAGTAAGCATATCCAATACCTATGGCATCTGCTTCATCATCATTGACAACAATACCATAAGTATCTTTCACAAAATCAATATCTGCTTGTTTAAGAGATTCACGATAGGTTCCTCTGCCAGTTTTAATTCCACAAGTCTATCGCCAAGAACTGGGATATAAATATTCAATTTTAGTATTTTTGCTATTATCATGTAACATAAAGATAATACTTGCTTGAAGCCACATTAATACTTTATGCGTATGAATATTACCAGGTCCAGTCTAACCATTTTCAGGTCTAACTTCTTCCAACACAACAGTAGAAATATCTGTATATTTTAAAAAGATATTTTTAACTTCTTCAGTAATCTTATAAATGCGGGAAATGACATCTATGGAAGAAGCTGTGATACAGCCATGCGCTTCTAATCCCTTATCGTTAAAGAGACTCCAACCACTACTTTTAGTGGATAAATCCAATGCTAAAATTCTCATTATTTCACCTCTTATTCTAGTATATCATAAAAAAAGTATTTTGTCAAAAAAAAATAAGAGAGTAGTTTTATAACTACTCTCTTACATATTATTTATTAAGTTCCAGTATGACCAAAACCGCCAGTTCCACGTTCAGTATCTTCTTTATCAAAAGAAGTAATAAAAGTAGGAATAACATTCAGATAAGGTTGAATTACCAGCTGAGCAATACGGTCTTTAGGATAAATATCCTGATATTCATTAGAATCATTATGAAGTGGAATCCCGACTTCTCCACGATAGTCAGAATCAATGACTGCAACGCAATTAGCAAGACGTAAGCCGCGTTTAGTAGAAAGACCAGATCGTGGATAAATCGCTCCAAAACATCCATTAGGAATTTCCATTGCTAATCCAGTTGGAATCATTTTAGTTTCATGTGGAGCAATAGTAACAGTATCTTGGATAGCTGCATATAAATCCATGCCTGCAGAATCTGCGGTTCCTCTAGTAGGCAAAACCGCATAATCATTCAATGCTTTAATTCCAAGTTCCATTAGACATCCTCCGCATCATAAGTAACAGTAGTCTGAACAGAAGGCTCTTTAATATCAGTGAAGCTCTTGGTCAAAGTAACCTTATAATATTCTTCAATAATTTCGCCTTTTTGCTTTTTTTCTTTATGCTCAGTAGAATACTTAGTTAGAATAAAATTGCCATCTTTCTTAGCATCTTCAATAAGCATCATTGCTTCATTTTCAGTATCTACGCGATGGACTTCAGTTGTACTAATAAGAAATTTCATATAATCCTCACAAAATAGTATAATTAATAGTATTGTTAGAATAAGTTTTTAATTCATGCTCTTGAAGTTTTTTAATTAGACCTTGCAGATAGACTTGAGGTCCAGCAAAAGCTATATCAGTAATTGAATATTCTTTTGCTTTTTCAGGTAATGTAGTCAGAAAAGTCAAAGTATCTAATGAAAAAGTATCTACAATTTCATGGTCTTCTACAATATCTAGCTTTTGTTTTGCATCAAAAGGAGCAATCATACACACAATCTTACGCATTAAATCTCAATCACTCCTCTGTCATAAGGGAAGAAGAAATATGCGTGCATTTCATGGTCGTCATAATTCTTAACCCAAATTTCAACTACATCATCTTCATTTTTAGCAATATCATAGATGCAGCCCAAATCAGCCTTAACCAAATTAACAATATCTTCTGCGGTTTTTAGACCAATATTTGCATGAAGCAATCTATGAGAAAGATGATATAAAGTATAATAGTTGTATTCGCGGCAAAGCAACATAAAGTAATCCTTGCCTGCATTAATGTAAGGAGCTAAAACCTCATTAATTCCTCTCTGGATCTGCTCTTTAGTCAAAGGCGGAAGTTGAGCGTATAGGTTCTTATTAGCTTCATACATAGTTAATTTTGCATCCATTTTTTCACACTCCTTATATAAAAGTATAACATATTTTATTTTAAAAATCTATTCCTTTATAAAGGATTCTTTGATTTGATGAGCCACGAAGATAAAGAGTTAAATCTCGTTTATCCTGCTCAAATCGCCCATCAATAAGAACATCTATATCACGAAGAATAGAACCTATATAAATGCTTTTAATAGATTTAAGTTCTTCTAAGGTATATCCAGACCAAAGAAAGATTTTAATATTAGGATATTCTAAACGAACTTTTCGGATAACTTCCATAGTTAAAGCACTGTTTTGAGGAGCCATAGGTTCTCCGCCTAAGATAGAAAAATTTCTATGAATTCCATTAGCTCCAATAGCCGCAATTATTTCATTAGTTATTTCATCTATTGTGGCGGTTTTTTCTTTTTTTACATCATCAACACTAACTAAATAACCACCATCAAAACTATGTGTTTCAGGATTATGGCATCCAAGACAGTGATGAGGACATCCTTGTGTCCAAAAACTTACGCAAATTCCTTCCCCATCTACAATATCATTTTTTTTGATAGTGGCATAATGATATAACAATTCATTCATTTCTATATTCCTTACTCATCTGCATATTTCCATTTATATCCTCCTGTTGTTTTGCGGTTTCCTCGACACACAGCAGTGATTTTACTACTCTAAATATTTAAAATGCGAGCTGCTTCTGAAGCAGATTCCCAAGTTTTTAAAAAGTTGTTACATAAATCATATTGATTTACTGCTTTTTTATTATAAGTATTTGTATTAATATATGGTTTATTAAGATAATTATTTAAATCTTTATAATAACACCACTAAAAATTTCCTGCTTTTTGTCTATTTTTAGTTAAACATGAAGATATATTACCTTGAGTAATATTTAATTTTTTTGAAGCCTAAGTTGGACCTAACCAATATTGGATAAAATTTCCTAATAAATCTAACTAACAAATAACTCCATACTATTCGTAATGTTCTTCTGGATGATAATTATTATATTCATTTTTATAAATCCATGTAGTTCCCGAACCAAAAGGCTACTCTCCATATTTGTTCTTTAAAACTAAATTAATATCGCCTGCTCCTGTCATCTATTCTGCTTCAACGATAGAAGAAAATTCATTAATTATTTTTCCAGTTAAAATATCTATTTGATAAACTGCTTTTTCATAAGTTGCACAGTCTCCACCTCGAGTAGAATTATATCCCCATCCATTAGAATCAAAAGCATAAGAATTATAATATTTAATCCAATATATCTCCCGTTCTTTTAACTCTTCTAATGTTGAACATTCTTCTATTGTCTCTACAATAAAATTTTCAACACCATATTTTCTAATAGCTTTTTTAAATAAAGCATTATAATCTTTAGAATGAATATTATAAGCAGCATTTATATGCATTTTCCATCTTTCCTGAGGTGTTTTTCTTGTTAGACCGATATATATTTTATTGTTAATTTTATTAGTTATTTTATAAATAAATCCCATATATAAAAACTCCTTTATTTTATTTCTCTATAATATATTTATTTTTATATAAGGAATATTTCAAGACTTTGTCCAAAAAGGACTTAATCGAGATGGATAGTGCGATCTGCAATTTCTTGAGTGCGACCAAAATTCCATTGATTCGTCCCAATGTATCCGCAGGTGCGTCTCGCAATATTTAACTTAGTATGGTCTTTACATCCACACTGAGGACAATACCATTCCATATCTGAAGTTAATTGCATTTCTCCATCATAACCACAATTCTGACAATAATCAGATTTGGTATTTAATTCTGCGTACATGATATTATTATAAATGAATTTGATAACTTCATATACAGCTTCAATATTATTTTGAAGATTAGGAGTTTCAATATAGCTAATAGCTCCGCCAGGACTTAGTTTCTGGAATTTTGACTCAATAGCTAACTTAGAAAAAGCATCAATCTTTTCAAACACAGGCACATGATAACTATTAGTAATATAGTTTCTATCTTTGCCATCTAGTTTTACAAAAATATCATCACCAAAACGCTTTTTTAAACATTTTGCGAATTTGTAAGTAGTAGATTCAATAGGCGAACCATATAGACTATAATCAATATCTTCCGCGGCTTTCCACTGCGCGCACTTATCATTGAGAGCCTGCATAATTTGGAGTCCGAATTTTTCGCCTTCACCGCCATCGGTATGAGAATGTCCAGTCATATACTTTACACATTCATATAAGCCTGCGTAGCCAAGACTGATTGTAGCATAACCATGATGAAGTAATTCAGTAATAGATTCATGGCGGTCAAGACGTGCAAACGCGCCATTCTGCCACAAGATAGGAGCTACATCAGAAGTGATGCCTTCAAGTCGCTTAATACGAGTTTTTAGTCCTCTATGACATAGTTCAGTTCTTTCTTCAAAGAGCTTCCAGAAGGTATCAAAATTACCTTCAGAAGAAAAAGCAATATCAGGAAGATTAATAGTAGTAACGCCCGCATTAAATCTACCATAGTATTTACCTTTTGTTTCATCATAGTTCAGTGCTCTTGCCCAGTTCTTTGTAGTGCGGTCTGGAGTTAGGAAAGATCTACATCCCATGCAAGGATAGGCTTCACCCTGATTGGTGGAAGGATTAATTTTAAGTTCCTTCATTTTCTTTTCAGAAATATAATCAGGAACCATTCTCTTGGCAGTACATTCTGCAGCCTTCCATGTTAGATAATAATATTTAGACTGAGGATAGATATTGTCTTCTTCAAGCACATAAAGAAGTTTGGGGAAAGCTTGAGTAATGTATACTCCGACTTCATTTTTCATGCCTTGCTTGCGCTGTTCAAGAAATTCTTCAATTAGCATAGCAAGCTCTTCTTTGTATTCATCAGTTTCATTTAGATACATACAGACAGAAACAAAAGGTGCTTGACCATTAGTTGTAGACATAGAATTAATTTGATAATTAAATGTCTGAACAGCATCACGAACTTCTTTCTTCAGACGCTTCATAGCAAATTTCTTTACCATTTCTTCGTCTTCAATGCCAAGTTCTTTTAATTCATTTGTAACATCATTTAAATAAAAATTATAGCTCATACGAACAAAAGGTGCAAGATGAGTTA
>ERZ808258.507-NODE-507-length-15119-cov-3.190056_pt1 | contig 15119 bp, 23 predicted proteins | sample MGYA00521280_ERZ808258 | MGnify/ENA primary metagenome ERZ808258 (study PRJEB31516, sample SAMN03275585) | gut metagenome | biome: mammalia-associated habitat; material: feces | host: Papio cynocephalus | place: Kenya | collected 2012-07-19 ...
TTAAGTAAAGATACTAACTTATCGAGAACTTATTTAAGAAATTTAGAAAACAATAAAACATTTAACCCTACCATGCTAGTATTAGAAAAAATTGCAAGAGTTTTAAATGTCAGCATTAAACAATTATTCTATTCTCTTGATGAAATAGAACCTTTGAGAAAAGAAATGTATCGTAGAATTGATATATACGGTCTTGGCTCTAAGGAAGTTATGGAAATAAGTCAAATAATTGATTTGTTGGTTAATGTAAAATTAAAAGACTAGCTACAATCTCCGTAGCTAGCCACTCCCTATTTTAGACTACCAGCAAAGTGTAGTCTATTTTTATTATAACATATATTGTCAAATTATGTAAGGTTGTAACAATTTTTCAAATATGTAATTACGAAATGTAATCTCCTATTTTTCATTTCAAACATAAATATTACATTTTTTTCATTTATATTGACAAGTATATTTTTTTATTATAAAATAAGCGTGTTGTTAATCACCAATTCTGAGTTGGATGTATTAATTAGCAGTTAATACTGCTAGTTAATAACAGATTTTAACTGTTAATAAACTGCATCCACTCACTGCAGTTAAGTTTGGACTTGGGAGGTGATTATATGAAGAATAATTTGGCAACTTGGTTTCTTGGTATTACTTCGGTTTTACTCGTTGTCGGCTTTGTAATTTGCTTTTTAGCATTAAATGGGTTTAGTACTCGTATTACATATTCGCAAGAAAAAATTGAAGTTCACGCGGAGAACTCCAATTCTTCTTCTAACAACACTTAAATGAGAATTTATCTCAAAGCAAGAGTTTTTCTCTTGCTTCTCTTTATACTTTAGTATATATAATATTTATTATCTTTTGTCAACATTTATTACAAAAATTGTAAAAACTTAATATTTTTGTAATATAAACAAATTGTTGTAATAATTTTGTAATACTATTGTAACATTTCTTTTTATCTTTGTCAAGTTCATTGTGCAGAAAAAATGCTGATTTTTAGCCAAAAATCGACCTTTCAGAATCGATTTTAAGCTGTTTTTATTTTTTAGACATATACTTTGTTGTCTTAAAAATGGCTGTTTTAAGATAAAATTTCATTTACTCTTTTTTGCACTGCATTATAATCATACCCAGCATTTATTAGTCTTGTTTTTCTATCTGTTCCATTGCCCCAATCCCCTCTTATTACTTCCTTTGCTAACTCATCAATGTTTTTTGAAGGTTTTGGTTCTGTTTTATTTCCTAATAATTTTTTGTTTACTATATTTTGTATTTCATTATAGTCATATCCTGCATTTGTAAGTTTTGTTTTCCTATCTGTTCCATTTCCCCATTTTCCTGCTATTACCTCGTTTGCAATTTCTTCATTTGTTTTATTTTGACTTGGTTCAGGTTTTATAGGCTGTTCTTGCACTGCGTTTATTTTGTTTGCTTCTTCTATGATATAATCCATTTTTGATAATAAATATTCACCAGGGCATGTTGTTGCTATATACATTTGATGCCATACTAATGTTTTTCCTTTTACTAATATAATATTATTTCTCTTTGCTACATCTGCTACTAATCTTATTAAGCTATTTAAAACTGTATCACTTATTGGCCAGTTTCCTCCTGCTGAACTATTAGATGTTTCTATTGTTACTGATTTACAATTACTATCCCAATTTGAATTAGACCATGCTGTATCTGCTTCATCTACATATTGTGCTATTCTGCCATCACTGCCAACTCCGTAGTGAGCACTAGCTTGCCTATTACCTTGAAAAATTCTGCCACACTGTTCAGCTGTTAAAACTCCTGCCATATGGTGTATGGTTATTGTTTCTATTTTTCTTCCGCTTCTGCCACTCGAAAAATGTGTTGCTTTAATAAATTTTTCTGCTAATTTTGAATTACTCATTTTCCTCCCCCTTCCCTTCACTAAATTCTTTTTCTTGTTCTTCAGATAAAATTATTTCTTCTGGTTCTTTTTCCATAAATTATTCCTCCTTTTTAATAGCTTTTTGTCCTAACAAATATGTTCCAATTACTCCTTGAACTACTGCAATAACTTGTACTATTTGTATTGCGTATGGTATTGTTATTCCATCAACTGCATTTATCCCTGCAACTAATGCACTCACTATTGCTAATATATTTGTTAAATATTTTGCTATTGTTTTTAATTTTTCCATTCTTTTTCACCTCACCTATTTTAAACCTAATTTTATTGCTATATAGGTTAGTATTGTTGCTAATATAAAATAGAAAATATAGTCTATTAATTTATCCCATTTTCGTCCTTTACTTTTATCAACTTCTTCAAGTTTGGTATTTATTCCAGCAACATTCTTCTCTACATTTTCCATGCGAAAATCCATCTTTTCCATTATTACATAAGTCTTTTTAAGCTCATCTATGTCTTTTTCTTGTTCATCCAGCCTGTGATGAGCAGACTTATCGCTCTGCTCTACTTTTACTAGCCTCTCTACTAAATTTGTATTTTCCATACTTTTTCCTTTCTACTCTACTTTGTAAAGTATATATAAACTAAACCACTTGTTATGTTAAATCCTGTGTTATTAGTAACCCAAATATTTGCCCCAGAGATATGTGTTTCAATATTTTGGTTCGGTAAAGTCCATCTGGCATCTGCGTCAGCGCTATAAACAGAACCTATATGATATAGAATATTTTTAGTTGTAATACCTGTTGCTTTTGCAAAACTAGCTGATTTTGTGTTCGCAACGGCTCCTGTTTCACAAACTCTAACATATTCCTTCTTACCGTTTACAATCCTTCCTGTTTCAATATCTGTGTCATAGATTATTCTGTTACAATTTTTAAATTTCGTAAATTGAGGTATCAAAGTTCAACACCTCCGTTCTCTTTTAGAATTACTTGTGTGTGTGTGTGTGTGTGTACAGCCACAACGGTTTGCTCGTTTTATCATATTTATCATCCTTTCTTTTTTATCATCCTTTCTTTTATTTCCAAGTACCAATTGCTATATAATGCGCTTTAATTGGATTCGTTGGAACTTTAACAGTACCAGAATCTATTAGCACAGGATAAGTTGTAAAATAACTAGCATCTGAATTTGTAACAGTAAGTAATATTTGCTTGCTATACGCATAAATATTTGTAGCAACAACATTATATCCAGTATTCTTAAATGCTTTGGCAAAATATGTAGGCGACTCTGATGTATTTGCATTTATAGCAATAGTACCAGTACATATCATTAATCCATTAGACCATTTTGTATATCCTGTTCCACTTTCTACTATATAAGGTCTATTTATTAATTCTTTAATTTTTCCCCATACATTAAACACTATACTCACCGCCTTACTATAAATTCGAAATATTCTCCTGTTTCTGCTCCCCAGTCTGCTGTGAGCTTTATTTGATTACTTACTGCATTTGCTTCTCCAACTTCCTGATAATGTCCATCTGTTCCTGCAGCATCACTGCTTAATAGCAATTTTTCTCCCATGTAGAAAACATCTAATGTGCCTACTCCGTACCTTATAATATGCTGGCATTGTTATTGTTCCTCCGCTTTGCTACATCTGCAGTTAGCTTTAAAAAGTATGATGTTTCATTTATGTTGTTTTGAAATTTATTAAAAGTATCTGCATTTGCTTTTGTAATGTCATTTTGAAAATTAATTTTTTCCATTCCAGATATCTCCTTTCAGTTTGTTTATTTCTTTCTTCAGTTCTTCTATTTGTTGCTGTTGTTCTTGAATTGCTTTTGTTGCCATTGCTATTAGTGCTTTTTCGTTTAGTAAATATGTTTCCCCATCATCTTCTTTTATTTTGTTTACCAGTCCTGGGTTAATCTTTTCTAATTCCTGTGCTATGTAACCTACATATTCATGTTTTCCATTAGATTTCCAATCATATTGTCTGTGTTTAATTTTCATTATTGTGTCAACAGCACTAATTTCTGCATTCTTTATATTCTTTTTAAATTTTTTATCTGAATTAGCGTTTTGACAATAAATTGAACCTCCTCCGGCACTAGATTTTAAAACAGCAATTAAATAATCTGTTCCAGTATTATTGAATCTTCTAACATTGTCAGAATTGGGTATATCATTAAAAGTTCCATTATTGCCACTAATTTCTCCGCTAGCACTAATACTATCAATTCCAAGCAACGAATTATCCATAAAATTAAAATCATAACCACCTGTTGCCGTTGGGTCTGCATACATTTCTAATTGTTCATATAGCTTTAAATAAGAACTATTTAACACAAATATTAGATTCCCAGCAGAGTTATAAATGTAAAAGTCATCTGTATTTCCTATTGTTGTTTTCTTTCTGTTATCAGTCTCTTGTCCTTGTATGTAACTACTATTCATGTCTTGCCCTAAAAACAACGTTTTTTCTTGCATTATCAGTGGAGCTTCTAACAAGAATTTTCCACCAAATTCTGTCCCTGAGTCGGTATTGTAACCAGAATAAGAAAAAACAGGAAAATATTTTGTTTCCCCATTTATTGTTTTATTTATCCCCCAGCTCATGCTACTACCTGATACATCTCCATTTATATAGAAAGAAACTTCAGCATTATTTATTCCTATGTTTCCAATTTCTTTTCCTGTAGAATTAAAAAAGTGCATTCCAGTTTTATCTAAGGACATTAACAGTTTTTGGTTCTTGTCAAGTATCTGTAACATTGCATTTAAAAACTTTATAAATTCAGAAATAGAGTTCCAAGCGATTTGAACACTCTCATAGTTTTGTGTTATTTTAGTTCCTATTTCAGCATCATCTACTTTTTTATTTACTACACTCATTATCTGTCCTGCTGTTTGTTCTACAAGTGTGTGCATTTCTACTTTTTCAGCAAACACATCAGTATATTCGCTTTTTACAACATATTTTGCTTCTATTTCTGCACTATAATTTTTTATTTGTATTATGTTTGTACCTTCTGCAAGTTCTATTTTTAATGTTCCTATGTTTTTAACGCTTTCGCTTTCTTTTACAGAACCATCTGCATTTATTCTTCTTATTACCTTAGCTTGTCCTTTTTCTAATATGTATTCATCATAAATATTTCCATTTTTTCTTAATACATCATCTATACCAAGTTCGTAAATTTTTGTATTGCTTTTATCATCCGTTACTGTTATTTCACTATCGCCTTTTAAATATAATTCATCACTTAAAGTTACTGTATCATTTAAGTATAAACAATCGAAAACTGTATTATTTCCCTTAATTCTAAGTTTTACTAGTTCCCCTTTTAAGCAATTTGCTAAAATAATTGTTTTATTTCCAGCACATATTTGTGTTAACTCCACAACATTTTCAACTTTCTGTTTAATACTATTTATATCTTGTTCTTGTTGTGTTAGTTTTGTTTCATGTTCAGTAGTTTCTTGCGTTAGTTGAGTTATTTTCCCATCTATTTGATTAATGCTTGTTTCTACTCTTCTATTTATAGTTTTTTGCGATGGCGTTCTTGTAGTTGTTTCTTCTTTTGCTTTACATTGTATTTTGCTTTCAATATTTGCAATCCAACGTCCTGAAAATTGCATTGAACCTTGGTATATTACATTTTTACCATCTATAACAACGATATCTCCTGTATCTAGTGCTGGGTCTATTATGCTTTCGCCCTCAAAACTGTAAAATTCTAGTCCTTTTAATGTGTTGTAAATATTATTGATTTGGTCTTGATCTACTATGTACATATTGTCTTGGCTGATATAAACTGTATTGCCTGTTGTATCTCCTTTTTCAAATAGTTGTGTTCCATCATCATACCTTACACGTGTTATTTTAAATTTTTCTCCCCATTTAAAAGTCTTAAACAACTTTAATGGAAGTGTAACTGAACTTTCTCCAATTGTTTTTATATATAGTTTTCCATCTCTACCTATTACTGCTATTCCACCAGCTTGTTCTGCTATATAACTTAAATAAGTTCTTGCTGATACTGTATTGTCGTACACTGCTATTTCCTTATTCATGTTTAAAAAAGAAGTAGAACCGAAGTTCTACTCCTGCTTTCGTACACAAGTCTTGTAGTACTTGTACTATTTTTGCTTTTCCATTGTTGTTATCTATTAGCGTTTTTCCATTATAATTAAATTCAAATTTAATCATATTATCACGTAGTTTTAATGTTACCGTATAATCATCATCTTTACTTATTTCATCTACGTTGAATATTCCAATTGGTACTATTTCGCCTGTTATTCCACTTTTTATTTCTATTTTATTTATAGTTGATGGTACTACTGATTTATATAATTTTAGTTCTATGCTTTGTGCTTCTACACATCCCAAGACAAACTCATCACTTGAAAATGCTTTTCTTGAAGGTTTACAGTCTAATACATATTTAGAGTTTATTTCTTCATCATTTATATATACTTTTAATAAATGCGTCACATTGTATACTTTAGACTCATAGTTATTACTTGTACTATACATTAACTATTTGCCTCCTCTACTGCTGTTTTTTGTGCTTCTGTTAATTCTTTTTGCATTAAATTAAAAGAGCACTTCCATTTTGTTTTGGAAGTACTCTTTTCTTGTTCTGTACTTATCATTTCGACTTTTCTTTTCGATACCCTAAACTTTGCATTTTCTAAAAAGCCTCCTTCTACTACTGGAATTTTTACATCTAATATAAGTGGATTTTTATATGTTTTCTGTATTAAATTTTCTGCTTCTTCTTCGCTATTAAAATCCCAACTCATAGAAAGTTTTAAAAGTCCTACTGCAATAGGATTATCTATTAAAGAACCATCAACAATAGAAGAATAACTGTCTTTGTCTGTATCTTCTATATCCGCACTATATGTTGATGGTGTTGGTAAATATTCTGTGTTTCCATGTTCTTTCCATAACATAATTTTATCCTCCTACTAATGCTTCTATGTCTTTCCCTGATTGTCTTTTCATGTCTCTTAGATTATCTAATAATATTTGTCCTAGTTTTGCATTTCCTACATTTACTGTTAAATAAATTGATTTATTGTTTTCATTTTCTTTATATGCTATATCACTTAAAGCATCCAACATATTATTAGCCTTAACATTTACAGGTTTTATTGTTGGATTTGTTGAAGGAATACCTGTTACCGCTTCCGTATTTATCGTATAAGACATTGTTCCTGCTAAATTTTCTATTTCACTTTTTACTTTTCCAACGTTGTCTTTTATTCCTTTAACCATCAAATCAATCATATCAGGCATATATGTATGAAAGTTGCTTAATGGTCCTTCTTCTGGCTCTGAGAAACCTAGAAGTCCTTTTATTTTACTAGCAACCCCTTGTACAGCACTTCCAACTTTATGTGCTGTATTCCTTATTCCAGAAGCCATATTCTCTGTTAAATCTTTACCCCAAGTTGTAGCATTTCTTCCTAGATTTGTAAATGTAGTTTTTATATTATCTCCCCAACCAGAAATTACTGTCTTTGCATTATTAAGTCCAGTTGAAATATTGTTCTTTAATGTATTCACTTTATCTCTAACAGTATTAGATGCATTAGACCAGCATTCATTTATTTTAGATTTAACATTATTTCCCCAATTTGATATTGTATTTCGTGCATTATTAAATCCTGTAGAAATACTGCTTTTTACATTATCAACTTTTTCTTTCACTTTGTTTGAAACATTATCCCAACATTCTTTTACTTTACTTTTTACATTTCCTGCCCACTCAGATACTCCATTTTTGATTTCATTGAATTTATTTTTAACATTCTCAGCAAAACCTGTAAAAATTCCTGCTACAGCTTCCCAGATGCCTGTTAATCCATTTTTTAAACCTTCTATAATAAAGTTTCCTTGTTCTTCCATAACAGTTGATGGTGAGTGTATACCAAATACACTTTTAAATCCATCTATAAATGGTTTGAAAATGTTATCATTAATCCATTGTCCTATTCCAACAAAAGCATCTACTATACCTTTAAAAATTCCTGCTACGATATTTCCTCCACATTCCTCTATTTTCTCTTGAAAATATTGTTTTGCAGAATCAATTCCTTCGCTTATTTTTTCTCCAATTACTATTCCTAATTTAAGCACGCTTGCAATTGCTGTTCCAAGCATTTCTGAAAAAGATTGTGCTATTCCACTATAATCTATACCTTTTATCCAATTAATAATCGCATCTACTAATGCTTGCCAATCTATATTAGCTATAAACCCAGTAACTGCATTATATACACCTATTGCGAGTTTTGATAAAGTCACAGATATTGAGCTCCAATCTGTATTTTTTATAAATCCATTAATTGAATTTATTATGGCTTTTCCAAATTGTTTCCAATCAAATGTTGTTACAAAATTGTAAGCAAAATAAATTACTGTATTTAATCCTTGTGCAAATGTATTGCCCACTTGATTCCAATCTGTTGCTCCTATAAAGCCATTTAATGTTTGTGCTATTCCAGAAGCTATATTTTTAGCTGTATTCTGTATTTTATCCCAAGGTATTTTAGTTAAAGCATTGTTTAATTTTTCGCCAATAATTGTTCCAATTTCATACCAATTACCATTTTTAATAGCATCTATTATTTTGTTTGGACTTTTATCCAGCTCTGATAAATCCATATTAGGTGTAACATTTCCACTTCCACCTGAATTTTTATTATCAGAAACATTATTTATTTCGTTGTGTATTCCACTTAAAGATTTACTTGTCTGTTTTGCACTTCCCGATGCACTTTTCATAGATGAAGCTGTTGCTTTTGCAAATATATTTACTCCAGTAAAAGCATAAGCTAAACTTTGTATTGCTTTCATTAATTGATATACTAAGCTAATTACATATTCTATTACTGGTGCAAACATGCTTCCCATTGCATATTTCATGTATTCTATATTAGTACTTAATTGCTGAGCCCCTGCGTTTTGACTAGATAACCAGCTTCTTGCTGAATTACTTAAAACAGAATAAATACCTCTTAAACTTAAAAGAGCTACTGCATATTTTAAAATGTGTCCTAACCCACTTTTAAAACCAGAACCCATTTGCTTTATTTGATTTTTTATCTTTACTGTTATTCCAGACATTTTATTCATTTCTGCTTTAGATTTTGTAATTCCAGAAAGTAAACTTCTGAAAAATTTTCCTTTACCTTCGTCTTCTATCTTTTCTTTTTTAGCTTCTAATTTTTCTAACTCTACTTCAGCTTCTAATACTTTTTTGTAATCCAGATTCATTTTTGCATTATTTAGTTTAGTTTTAACTTTCTCTATCTTCATGTTCAATAATTCTAATTCTGCACTTGGTTTTTCTGGACTAAAAGCATTTTTAAAAGTTTGCTTTATTGCTTGTATAACTGGTTTTACCCCTGATATTTTTTCTCTTATGGTATCCCAAACAGTTATATTTTCTGGAGTTTCAGTATTAATTGTTCTTACTCCTGATATATTTCTTTTTATATCATTGTTTTTTACATCAATCTCAGGAATATTTATATTTCCTATTTCATTTTCTGTCTTTCTGACTTGCTCTAAATGTCCTTTTAAGTTTAGAACTTCTTTTGAATATCCTGAAATATTTTTAATTTTAAAAGGTTTACCATTAATTGTCATTCCACTTAAATCGTCAGGGTTAAATGCCTCTTTAATTTCTTTTTTAACATTTTTTATTTCTTCTTTTATTTGACTTATATTTACTTTAGCTTTGATATCTTTTATCTTTATATTATTAAATTCTTTTTGTATTCCTACTAGTTGTTTTTTTACTGAAGGTAATAATTTTTCAAACTCTTTTACTGCTTTTTCAACACTTGTATTTACTATAATATCAATTTCCTCTACTGTCATTTTTTCACCTTCTTTCTTTCTAAGACATAATAAAAGACACCAAATTTAATCTGGTGTCTAAGTGATTTGAAAGATTATAAACTAATTGTTTTGCTTTTTAGTAGCTCTTAAAGGTGCTCCTACATTATCTCTAAAACTTCCCAATAATATTTTTATTGTATCAAAAAACCATCCAACCATGCATAATCCCAGTGTGAATGTATACAACAATCCTTTCCCTATATTACCAACATAATATTGATGTAAGCCAAACCATCCTCCAAATATACACATTAATAGAGCAGTATCTTTATTTTTATCTGATGTTATTGTTTGATAATGTGCCATAATAATTCCCCCTTTTCATTGTCTTAAAAAGAGTATATTATAACTACTACTAAAAATCAATATATTATAACAAATTATTTTTCGACATAATTCGACATTAGCCTTTAAATAGCCTTCTTTGTTCTTCTAAGGTTTGTTCTTTTTCCTCTGTTTTAAATAATTCCTTATATTGTTCTCTTATAGTTATCATCTTAGCATTTTGGTTCATGCAATCACCTGCAATAAGTTTATTTGTAACCGCTTCTTGTAAATCAATTTCTCTTTTAAAGTCATCTATTCTTCTGCTTATTTGACTTTGGCAATACAGATTTATTTCCTTATAGCTTCTTTCCCAGAAGTCGCTCGGTTTTAACCCAAAATAATATGCTAAAGGTTCAGTTGCATAAATTATTTCAATTAAATTATTGGAATTTTTTATATTATCTATTATTGAATCTAAGCTTCTAAAAGTATTTGACTTTCTGCCATTTTGCTTATCGCTTTCTCTGCTGATTTCTGCACTAATTCGTTTATATTCATGGTTGACAAAGGATTTGATATCATTTCTGTTAGTTCTTTCTTGTTCATTTTTTTCATAAAAAAACCTTGTTCATTTATAACCTCTGTCAATTCCTTATAAATATCACTGTATGTTTTTCCATTTTCTGTTTTATAGTCATCTAAGAAATCATAAACTTCATCAGAGCTAGAAAATGCGTGTTTTCCATCTTCATTTTCTGCAAGTGTATATATCATCTTAGATAATGCATTTAAGTCATTTTCCTTTACTGCTTTAAAATAAGCATCTTCAAAATTTTTATTTTTTAGTGTATTCGCGATTTCCACTATTTTTCTTGTTTTTAATACTAGTTTAATTCTTTTATTTTTTGTTTCTAATATCATTTTTTCTCTCCTTTGCAAAAGAGAGAAGGCTTAGAGCCTTCTCTTAATATTAATATTTTGTTGAATCTCCTTCTACTGGATATCCATCTGTTTCAACTACATTTGATTCTTTATATACTCTCATTGTGTCTTTTATGAAATCTCCATCATTCATTTCTTGCCCTGCTATGTCTACAGTACATTTTACTGATTGAATTAGTGGTTTGTTAGCAACTGATGCTGTTGTTTCTGGATACTCTAAGAATAAGAATATTGTTGTATCTGCATCAGCTATAGTTTTAATAGATTTATGTGTTTCTTGAATGAACATCATTTCAATATCAACAGTTTCTGCCTTTCTTTTTCCTTTTGCCATTCTTTCCTCTTCTAAATCTAGAGCACTATATGTTTTCCCTTCTTTTAGTGTCTTTAATTGTCCTACCTTTTGAACATAACCTATGTCTGTTCTATCTCCTGTTAATGTTGTTGCATAAGATACTTGCGCTTTCATTGCAACTTGTGGTGTTGTTGTTTTTGTTGTTCCTGCATCTGGCATTTTAAATTCCTCCTTATTTTAAATTAAAAGAGGTCGTTATTGAATTATAACAAACCTCAAATGTTATTGTTATACCGTATTTTTGCAATATACTGTCATATATTGCAGGACTGGTATTTGTCCTTATAAAATTAAACTCTTGAAGCTTTATATCAACTTCATCTGTCATTTGCATTGCTTGGCGTTGTTTTTCATTCCAGCAAGTTATTGATATTTGAAATGTAGAGCGAATAGGAAATGCATTTTCTGTTAGATTTACTGATTTTAAAGGTGTGTGCAATTCCAAACAAGGAAATTTGCTTGTCGTTGTTGGATTTGTTAATATTTGTTTATATTTCAATGGTTCTAGCTTTTCATATACTAAGTCGCTAAACTCTTTTATACTTAAATTTTTCATTTTGTACACTCCTTTAACATTTCATTTAATTTTTTCTTAATTATTTCTACATTTTCGTTTCTACTCTCAAATTCAGCATCTCCCATAAAGTGATTTGCTTTTACCCCATGTGCTATATAAAAGTCCATTCCTTGAATATTGACAACTGGATATGGTAATGCTTTTTCTACTTTACCTACTGGAATAAACCATTCTGTACATCCACTTGCTATAAAGTGTTCAGTTTTTCCAATATGTTCTTGTTCGGCATATTGTCCTGTTCCAAAATACTCAAAAAACAAATAAGATACACCATTACTCATAAATTTGTCAGGACTAGCATATATACGACCGTTTTACTTCCATATTTGAGGTATCAATTAACTCGCATAATATACCGTTCTTCATTGTGTCCTCGTTCAAGCTTTATAGCATATCCTCTTACATTTTTTAAAACTTCTTCAACACTTTCCTTAGTAAATTGAGGTAATTTATGAATTATAGCATTTATATTTTTAAAATTATGCTTTACTTTAAAATTGCAATTAAAACTTATCATTGCATTTTCTCCATTCTGTAAACACATGTACTACCTATTTTATTCTTGTCTAGCACACGATATTCAGGAATAAACTCCTTAGAATTTGAGATATTGGCAAATGATATTCCATCGCCTTTATTTATGTTGTAATCTCTTGTACTTCTGCCTTTATAAATACTATAATCCACTTCTCCTGTGGACTTTTTATCTAGCTCGTTTACATCTTGTTGCATATTTAGCCAAGCTATACCCTTATATTTCCATTTTTTTTCTGGTTCTCCATGATCTTCTATTTCTTCATACTCTGATATATATACTTTCGTTAAGTCTCGTAATAACATTATCTAATCCTCCTTAATCCTGATTTAATAATATCATTTCTTAACTTATCTATAATATCTTCAAATGATGTTGAAATAGAGCCCTCATTTCGACTTGTTAAGCCTTCTGCACCTCTTGAAAGGTAAATAGCCTTTGTAGCTTTTTTTATATATGGAAATAACTTTGCATCATCTTTTTGTCTGTTGGAAATATCAGAGGCAATAGAGCTTACTTCCTCTAATATTTCACTTAGAACTTCTTCATCGTCTTTATAATTAGCTCCTAAGTCGGCTATTATTTTATCTATATTACTGGTTTCTGCCATTTCTATTGCCTCCTTAATTATTCTTGTGGTAAAAGAGCTACTAAATCTTTCTTTTTAGCATTTTCTTCAAAAGCAATTCCTTTTTCATTTAAAATTGCTTTTATTTCTTCTACTGTTAACTCTTTTTTAGTTTCTTTTACCTCTTTATTTATTTTTAATCCTATAAATGTTGACATTTTTTACCTCCTAACCTTCATATGAGCAGTATACACCTGCTAATTTGTTTTCATATACATGTCCATATAAGTTGTTGTTTCTATATTTAAATACGTTGCTATCTCCATTTTGGTCTTCATCTGGTGTAAAGTATTTAATGAATTGGTCCATAGCTGTAACAACTGCAGATTTTTCAACACATAAGAAATTTATATCTTTTCCACCTTCAATCAATTCATAATAATCTGATGTTGAAGGGTTTCCTGATGGAGAACTTACTTTTGAATAAGTTCCAGCACTTTCTGTGTAATATGCCTTTCCTGATACTACAGCTGTATCTTTTGACTTAATATATGTGTCTTTTGCTTTTTGGTATCCATAATTTTCTTTTCCACTGTTTAATGTTACTGCTGTATACATTCTTGTTTGTGGAACTTCAATTATTGTTGCAAATCTTTCTAATACTTTCTTTGATTTTGTTGTATCTAAATCATCAATCATTCCTTTTAATGTAGGTGTTATGAATAAGATTCTATTTTCTGTTGAAACTTCATCCTCATCCATTTTATTTGTACATGCTCTTAATGCACTTACAACTCCTGCACCATCAGAAATTGTTTCTTTCTTTCTTGATATTCCATCTACTCCTGCTATTTTTGCTATTCTTGCTGCATCAGTTTCTGGAACAACTTTTGTTCTTACAAATTCTCCAGATAATCTTGCGAATGGTAATCCTAATGCTTCTTGATTGTCTAATCTGTCAATTCTTAAATCTTGACTTCTTTCTTTATCATATTTTACTGTTTCCCACTTAAAACTTGTTGAACCTTTTGTGTATCCTGAATTTCTGTCAAAGTCTCCTAAACCATCCATATCTAGTTTAGCTACTTTAATTTCTCCATTTAATCCTTTTTGTACTGTTGTTTCGTCTCCATCTAATATAGATGTTTTTGCTTCATTTTTATATACTTCATCTAGTTTTGGTAAGTATATTGTTGATAATTCAATATTATTCATTGTTTATTCTTCCTTTCTTACTTTAATCCCATTGCCTTTCTTATTGCTTCATCAGCACTTGACTTATTACCAGATGGGTCTGGATTGTATGGTGGCTTTTCTTTTGACCACTCATTTACTGCTTTCTCAACAATTCTGTCTTGAATTGATTTTATAAGCTTTGTCTTTTCTTGTAATTGCTCTGCTGTCATATTTTCATAATCAAAAAGATTTAAAAATTCTGGGTCAAATGCTGTGTCTTGTGTTGTTGCTATTTTTAGAGCTTCATCTTTTAAGTCTCTAGCATTTAACTTTCTTTGCATTGCTTCATAATCTTTTTGTTGCTTTTGCAATTGATATTGCAATTTTTGTGTTTCATTCATTTGAGCTAATTTTTCAGCTTCTGTTTTTTCAGTATCTCTTTCTAACTCCCATTGCTTTCTTGCATTCTCAATAGCAGTTTTATTAGAATTTGATACTCTAGAATCTAAAAAAGATTGAAGTCCTTTATCAGTTTTTATAAGTTCTTCATAATTTACTTTTTCAGTTCCTTTTTCTGTTCCCTTTGAGTTCTCTGCCTCAGAGTTAACAGTTTGATTATTTTCTTGTTCCATTTGTTCCTCCTCGCCCCTTTAGTGCTCTGCCTAAAGTTGCTATAAATTATTTTGTTTATTCTATAAAGCCTAACTACAAGTAAAACGGCATAAAAAATAGACGTACGTCTACGTCTAAAAATTTATAATTATAAAATGTTAATAACTTATTTATTATTTTCGTTCTTTGCTTTCATATATCCATCAGCAAAATTATATTTAAATACCCATATAACAGGTCTAAATATTGTAATTATAGTAAATATG
>ERZ808258.508-NODE-508-length-15098-cov-3.715216_pt1 | contig 15098 bp, 10 predicted proteins | sample MGYA00521280_ERZ808258 | MGnify/ENA primary metagenome ERZ808258 (study PRJEB31516, sample SAMN03275585) | gut metagenome | biome: mammalia-associated habitat; material: feces | host: Papio cynocephalus | place: Kenya | collected 2012-07-19 ...
GTTGTTAATCCGGTCTAGAGGTTAACAATGTTTCAACCCTTAAAGCTAAAGAACCTTCGCTCATTTGCACGAATCCTTTAGAGATGATTGATTTTATAGAAATATTCAAATAGAGAACATCGAAAATGCAGTGTAATGCATAATAGTATGCATCAATTATATTTTCGCGTATTTTCGCGGTATCCGATGGCGGATGGAATGGAGGGGTCCGACCCCTCCGGTTTCACTGCTCGATCAGGACCAGGATGTTCCCGATCTGAAGGGTCTCGACGGCCTTTCCGTCGAGCATGAGCTCCTTCGCTAACTGGAGGAACTCGGGTCCGATCTCGACGGACTCTCCGTCGATCTCGATGACGAGGGGACCCTCGGCGAGCTTAGAGGCGGCGGTCGCCGGATCCATGGCGGATATCGCCGCGACCACGCTCTTGGCCTTGGCCTTGAACGCCGGACCGAGCTTGGAATGGACCGGCTTCACTGCCACCACGGTCTCGACCAGCTCGGCCTCGGGTGCGATGTTGAGCTCCTCCGCCTTGGTGGCGTCCAGGAGGTCCTCGCGGGCATCTGCGAGCACGGCGGCATCCGCTCCGACGAGCTCGACGAGCTTCAGCGGCGCGTTGAGGGGGAGCTTCCTCTCGGACTTCCATGTGCGGATCCCCGCGACGACGTCCTTGAGCTTCTCTCCGACGGCCAGGGCGTCCTCGTCGTCGAGGACGGGTTCGGGCCATGCGGTAAGGTGGATGCTCTTCTCTCCCTCGGATCCCCTGAAGAGGGACTGGTAGACCTCCTCGGTCACGTGGGGCATGAACGGTGCGAGCATCTTCATGCAGCCGAGGAGGACGGTGCGGACGGTGTACCTCACCGCGTCGTCCGTCCTCCCCTTGATCATCTCGACGTAGTTGTCCGCGAACTCGTGCCATATGAAACCCTCGATCTCCTTCATGGCCTTGTCGAATCCGTAGTCGTCGAGGGACGCGGTCACGAAGCGGACGGTCTGAGAGTATCTGGCGAGGATCCACCTGTCGGAGGCCCTCAGTCCGGAAGGCATCTCGGCCGGGGCGCCCTCGACGTACCTGGATGCGAACTGGCCGAGGTTGTAGACCTTCGTGGCCAGCTTCCTTCCGCGGATGACATCGGGCTCTCTGAACGCGTGGTCGATTCCCAGGGAGCAGGACGCGGCGTAGTATCTCAGCGCGTCGGCGCCGTACTTCTCGAGGATCGGGATGGGGTCGATGACGTTCCCGATGGAGGAGTGCATGGGGGTTCCGTCGGGGGCCATGATGAATCCGTGGATCATGATGTCCTTCCAGGGCACCGACTCCTCGATTTGCTCCGCGCGGAGGATGGAGTAGAACGCCCAGGTCCTGATGATGTCGTGGGACTGGGGGCGCATGGACATGGGGAAGAGCTTCTTGTGCAGCTCCTCGTCCCTTCCCCAGAACGTGTTGTAGAGGGACGATCCGGAGGAGTCCATCCACGTGTCGAAGACGTCGGTGCATCCGACGAGCTCTCCGCCGCACTCGGGACACTTCTCCACGGGAGGCTTGTCCAGAGTGGGGTCGCAGTAGCACATCTCCTTGGTGGCGCACACGGCGTGTCCGCATTTCTCGCACTCCCATACGGGGATCGGGGTGGCGAACACCCTCTGCCTGCTCAGGACCCAGTCCCACTCGAGGGAGTTGGTCCAGTCCCTGAGCCTGGTCTTCATGAATTCGGGATGCCACTGGATCTCGTCGGCCCTCTGGAGGATCTTCTCCCTGAAGTCCAGGGTCTTGAGGAACCACTGGGGCACCTGCAGGTACTCGATGGGGGTGTGGCACCTCCAGCAGATGGACACCTGCTGGGGGTTGTCCTTCTGCTCGACGAGGATGCCGGCCGCCTTCAGGTCGTCGATGGACGCCTGGCGGGCCTCCTCGACCTTCATTCCGGCGTACTTCCCTGCGAGCTCGGTCATCCTGCCCTGCTCGTCTATGCCCTTCTCCAGCGGGAAGTGGTACTTCATGACCCATTCGAGGTCGTCCTTGTCTCCGATCGTGCAGATCATGACGAATCCGGTGCCGTACTCCATCTGGACCTTGGGGTCGGAGATGACCTTGACCCTCCTTCCGAAGAGCGGGGTGACGAGCTCCTTTCCGACCAGACGGGCCTTCTCCTTGTCGTCGGGGTGGACGGCGACGGCCTGGCAGGTGCACAGGAGCTCCGGCCTGGTGGTGGCGATGAGGACGTAGTCCTCCGGTCCGGAGTCGGCCACCTGGAACTTGATGAAGTTGAGCTTGTTCACGTTGTCCCTGTACTCGACCTCGGCGTCGGCCAGGGCCGTCATGCAGCTCGGGCACCAGTTGACGGGGTAGTTGGCCTTGTAGACCAGTCCCCTGTTGAAGAGCTCCACGAAGGACAGCTGGGTGATCCTCCTGTAGTAGGGGGCGTCCGTCTGGTAGTAGATGCTGGGGTCCATGCTCTCCCCCAGGATCTCGAAGTCGTGGGTCATCTTCTCGATGAAGCCGTTGGCGTACTCCTCGCAGAGCCTCCTGTACTCCTCGCGGGGCGTGTCGAGCTTGGTGATGTGGTGCTTCTTCTCCACCTTGACCTCGATGGGGGTCCCGTTGACGTCGAAGCACAGGGGGAAGAAGACGTTGCATCCCCTCATCCTCTTGTAGCGGGCCATGAAGTCGATCAGGGAGTAACCTGTCGCATGCCCCAGGTGGAGCGGGCCGGAGGTGTACCTCGGAGGGTTGTCTATGCTGAACACGGGCTTGTCGGACTCGGGATCGAAGCGGTAGACCTCCTCGGTCTTCCACATCTCCTCCCATTTCCTCTCGATGGCTGCTGAGTCGTATGCCATATTGAACGCAACGTCAATCGAGCGACGTTATATAGAAATATGCGCGGGCGCGCGCATGCTTCGGCCGGGCACGGTCCCGGCGGTGCGCGATGTCAGCAAGTGGCATTGGGAAGTCAATTATAGGGCCAGTCATTCGAGGACGGCATGGATGCGCGGACGGTATCGGGTCTCATCGGAGCGATAGGCGGATTGATCCTCCTGTTCTTCGCCACCGGCGTCCCCATTCCGATGTACTCGATATGGCAGAACCAGCTGGGGATGACGAACTCCGAGCTGTCGCTGGTATCGATGTTCTATCTTCTGGGCACTCTGATCCCTCTCCTGTTCTTCCCGCGCATATCCGATCACGTCGGGCGCAGGCCCGCGGTGGTCATGATCGTCCTTCTGGGAATGGCCGGGGCCGTCTGGTTCATGCACGTGGACAGCGGGACCGACGTGATGATGGGCAGGCTCATCCAGGGCATAGTGAGCGGATTCGGGTCCAGCACCGTCGCGGCCTATGTGGTCGACCTGTCCTCCGATCTCCCCCGCTGGGTCGGTCCCGCCGTCACCAGCAGCGCGCCGAACATCGGTATAATAGGCGGAGCCCTCTCCTCCGGGGCGGCCGTGACGTACGGCGGAGCATCCGTCGAGACGTTCATGACGGCCGTGGTGGTCCTTCTGGCTGTCATAGTGGTCTTCGTCCTCTTCGCGAGGGAGACGATGCCCCGTTCCCCCGGCCTCATCAGGTCGTTCGTGCCGAAGATAACCATGCCCGAGAACTGCCTCAGGATCTACTCCGCCTGCGCCATACTGTTCGTGGGGACATGGGCCATAGAGGGCTTCTCCCAGTCGTTCAGCGCTTCGGTCGTGAGGGACAGCCTGGGCCACGAGGACGTGTTCCTCTCGTCCGTCGTGGTCGTGTCCATACTGGTGACCAATGTCGCGGGATGCTTCATCGCCAACAGATTCGATACGAGAAGGGCGCTCAGAGCGAGCATGGCTCTCGCCGCGGTGAGCGTGCTGATGATGTACGTGTCCCTCGTCGAAGGCAGCCTTCCCATGTACATATTCTTCAATCTGACCGCCGGCCTCGGCGAAGGGATAGGGTTCGCGGCCGGAGTGACGGCTCTGATCGTGAGGGCCACGAAGGCGCAGAGGGCGGGAACGTACTCCCTGATCTACGCCACGGGGTACGGGGGATCCGGATTCGCCAATCTCATCGTCGGACTCGTTCCCGGAGAATGGTCGGTGGCGGACTTCCTGTCGTGGTACGTGGTCATGATGTTCGCGATGCTCGCCGTCCTCCTGGTGCTGACGATCAAGGAGTTCCCGGCCCCTCCGGTCCGCGAGGTCGGCGCAGAGCGATCGCTTTCCCGATCCCTGGTCCTCCGAGACGAATTCCAGGATGTCCCCGGGCTGGCAGTCCAGGGTCTCGCATATGGCCTCCAGCGTGGAGAATCTGACGCCCTGGACCTTGCCGGTCTTGATCTTCGAGAGGTTGACGTAGGATATCCCCACGTTCTCCGCGAGCTCCTTCAGGTTCATCTTGCGGTCGGCCATGATGCGGTCCAGGCGGAGGATGATCGGCATGGTATCACAGGAACTCGTCCGATTCCGTCTGGAGGGCGGTGCCGTATTCGAAGAGCAGGGTGAAGATGAACATCACCGCGGTGAGAATGAGGATATGGAGGGGGAAGTCGAAGATATAGATCTCCGGAGAGAGGATGGCGCAGAGGACGGGCTGGATGACTACCAGCGCGATGAACGTGAATCCCATAGTCGCCGTGATGTCCCTCATCCTCTCGACGTTCTTCTGGACGAACGGGCTGCCGCCGTCCCTTATGGAGAGGACCAGGTTGTATCCCAGGACGGAGCACCACAGGCACGAGGACATCGTGACTATGTTGCACAATGCGCTGATCGCCGTCCCTCTGTTGTCGAGAGGATCGGCGCAGAAGCCCGGATCGACGTAGCACAGCGCCACGCCCGCCACGTTGACTGCCATGCCCAGGGCGACGATTATGATCGTCACGCGGGCGGCCCAGACGGCGTACCTGCTGACCGTCTGCAGCTTCCTGAGCGTGGTCTCTCCCGTCATATGATGGACCAGGCTACCCAGTCGTATTATAAGGCGTTTTTCCAAGTTCTCTCAAAAGATTACAAATTTATCGTAAAACATTAACCTTTTATATCTATGCGATAATGCATGTAGCGTCGACAGGAGTCGAGGAGTTGAGAAGGGATGATCGGAAACACCAAGTTCCGTACGATGAGGCTTAAGCGCGTCGATCTCCAGAAGCTGAAGGATGAGGGCGAGACCAGGGAGATAGAGCTGGTCGGACTCGTCTACGCGGACGAGGACGTGACGCCAGATCTCATAGAGCAGACCATCTCCAAGGCCAGGATCCACGGCCGCATCATCGCCACTCCCGGGGTCAGGCAGGCCCTCCTCTCGAGAGAGGCGGCATAAGGTTTTCCGGCCCTTCGGGGCCTTTCTTTTTCCATCTGTTTCCCTCAAGCTAATATGCAAGATGCGCATGTTAGCGCGGTGTTAGTTTGAATGCTGGTATTCTGGCAGCCATCGTCGTCTACTTCGTCGCGATGCTTCTGCTGGGGCTTTACTTCCTCAGAAGCAATAAGACGCAGGGGATGAGAGAGTACTTCCTCGGTGGGAGGAAGATGAATCCGTACGTCACGGCCATGTCGGCCCAGGCGTCGGATATGAGCGGCTGGTTGCTCATGGGTCTTCCCGGAGCGATCGTCATAGCCGGTATGGGAGAGGTCTGGATCGGAATCGGTCTCGCGATCGGCTCCTATGTGAGCTGGCTCCTCGTCGCGAAGCGTCTCAGAAAGCACTCCGTCGTGTCCGGCAACGCCATCACGATGTCAGAGTTCTTCTCGAACAGGTTCCACGACGATAAGGGGATCCTGAGGATCATCAGCGCCGTGATCATCCTGTTCTTCTTCACGTTCTACGTCGCGTCCGGATTCAAGAGCAGCGGAGTCGTCCTCTCGCTGTCCATCGACATCGGGCTCGAGATCGCCATCATAGTCGGCGCCGTGATCACCATCCTCTACACCCTGATGGGAGGATACACCGCCGTGTGCTGGGCCGACTTCTTCCAGGCGATCCTCATGGTCATCTGCGTAGTGGTCGTTCCTATCGTCGCGATATTCGACATGGGAGGGTTCGATCAGCTCTCCTCCGCGCTCGGCAACGTCGGTGTCGACGAGTTCACGAACCTGCTCTACAAGGGCGGAGAGCCCATAACGTTCCTCGCCGTGATCTCGGCCCTCGCGTGGGGTCTCGGATACTTCGGGATGCCGCACATCGTCGTCCGCTACATGTCCATCAGGGATCCCGAGGAGATCAAGGTCGCCAGGAGGATCTCCCTGGTCTGGATCGTCATCGCCCTCTCCGCAGTGGCCGCCGTGGCCATCGTCGGAAGGGCCTACTTCATGTCCCAGGGCGTCGTTCCCGGGGAGGCGTGGGACGAGGAGTACATCTTCATCAAGCTGGCCGAGGCCGTCTTCGTGCCCGGTCTGTCCTTCGTCTGCGGGATCATGTTCGCGGCCATCCTCGCCGCCATCATGTCGACCGTGGACTCCCAGCTGCTCGTCGCCACCTCGAGCATCTCCAACGACATCCTCGGGAAGTCGAAGAAGCACAGCTACAGCGACAAGACCCTGGGATGGGTCTCCAGGGCCATCGTCGTGGGCATCTCCGCGGTGGCTCTCGTCATCGCCCTCTTCGGATCCGACAACATCATGGGCCTGGTGTCCTACGCCTGGTCCGGATTCGGAGCATCATTCGGTCCCGTCATGCTGCTGTCCCTCTTCTGGAAGCGCATGAACCTCCAGGGCGCTATGGCATCCATGATCGTGGGATTCGTGTTCGTGATCGCGTGGAACCTCGTCGGACTCGACGACACGCTCTACGCCCTGTTCCCCGGATTCATCCTGTCCTTCATCGTGGGATTCGCCGTCGCGAAGCTCACGCCCGCTCCTTCGAAGGAGGTCATGGACGAGTTCGATGCCGCGCAGGTCTACGAGGAGAAGGCCGAGTGATAGAGGACTACGAGACTCTTGAAGGAGAGAGCGCCGGCGAGCTGGTCCTGAAGGGGTCCAGGTTCATCGGCATCTCCCTCCCCTGTCCCGACGAGGGATCCATCCAGGGCAATCTGGCCCTCGTCCAGGGCAGGTGGAGGGACGCCACCCACTACTGCTGGGCCGCCGTCTACGGCGGATCGTCCCGCAGGGAGAGGTCGAGCGACAACGGCGAGCCCTCGGGCACCGCCGGAAAACCAATTCTCAACGTCCTGAGGGGCTCCGGCCTCTCGGACGCTATGATCGTGGTCGTCCGTTATTTCGGAGGCACCCTTCTGGGGACGGGAGGTCTGGTCAAGGCCTACACCGACGGAGCCTCCGTCGCGCTGTCGGGAGCCGTGCGCAGCAGGAGGACGGCATGCTGCGCGTACATGTTCCATCTCGACTACTCGGACTACAGCGCCTTCGAGTCCAAGATGTCGGACCTGATGGCGTCCCGTCCTGAATGCGAGTACTCGGAGCGCGTGGACATCAAGGCATGCGTGCCCATCGCCCGCAGGGACGAGTTCCTGAGGAGGCTGGCCGACCTGACAGAGAGGAGGGCCAGGCCGATCGAGCTTCCCGATCGGTACATATGAGGCCGTGTCGTCAGAACGGCAATATACCGATTCCGTCTCATCCCGTCCATGCTCCTGAAAGCCCAGTCCATAGCCAAGTCCTTCGGTCCGGTCAAGGTCCTCAAGGACGTCAGCCTTCAGATCAACGAGGGCGACAGCATAGGACTGATAGGCGTCAACGGAGCCGGTAAGACCACCTTCCTCAAGATCCTCCTCCGTCAGATGAAGCCCGATACGGGCGAGCTCATCGGAAGGTCCGACAGGATCGGCTATCTGGAGCAGTTCGCCGAGTCCGGAGACGTCACGGTCCGCGAGGTCCTCGGAAGACCCTACGGGCACATAGAGGCGATAAAGCGCAGGCTGGACGAGATCGGGGACATCATGGCCTCCGGAAGGGAGGACCTGGACTGGAACGCCCTGGCCCAGGAGAACTCCGAGCTGGAGTCGAGGCTCGCCGCCGCCGACCGCGACGACGAGGCCATGAAGGCCGCCGCACTGAGGAAGGTCGGGCTGGATCCCGGCATCATGGAGCGCCTCATGTCCTCCCTTTCAGGCGGCGAGCGCACGAAGGTCATGCTGTCCAGGATAGTCATACAGGCGGACGACTGCGATCTCCTCATCATGGACGAGCCGACCTCCCATCTGGACATCGCCACCGTCGAATGGCTGGAGGACTACCTCATCTCCTCTCACTGCGCCGTGCTCGTCGTGAGCCACGACAGGTACTTCCTCGACAAGATAGCGACCCGCATGATGGAGATCGACCACGGCAGGTCGCGCGAGTACAAGGGGAACTACTCGGACTTCATCACCAAGAAGATGCTGGACCTCGACCGCATGGAGAAGGAGTACCGCAAGTACGCCACCCAGAAGAAGAAGCAGGAGGAGATCGCGGCCCAGCTCCATGCCGACCAGTGGTACATGTCCACCTTCAAGTCGCGCGAGAAGCTGATCGCCAAGATGGAGGTGAAGGAGAAGCCCGAGAGGATGCAGGAGATCACGGTCCGCATCCAGTCCGCTCCGAAATCGGGGAAGAACATGCTCATAGCGAAGGATCTCCGCATCGACCTCGGCGGCAGGACGATCCTGTCCCATGTGGACCTCGATATACAGAAGGGCGAGAAGGTGGGCATCTTCGGAGCCAACGGCGAGGGGAAGTCCACCCTGGTGAAGGCTCTGCTGGGGGAGATCCCGTGCACCGGGGATCTTTGGATCGCTCCGGGGGCGAAGATAGGCTACTACTCGCAGCACCACGACATGCTCGATCCGAAGCTCACTGCGGAGGAGCAGCTCCTTCTCATCGTGGGGAAGGACAGGCGGGCCGATGCCAGGCGCATGCTGGCGCGTTTCATGCTGTTCGGGAACGATGTGGACCGTCCCCTGTCCACGCTCTCCGGCGGACAGAGGGCCAGAGTGGCCCTGTGCACCCTCCTGATGGATGCCACGAACCTCCTCGTCCTGGACGAGCCCACGAACTATCTGGACATCCCCGCCAAGCACGCCGTCGAGGAGGCCCTCAACGAGTACGACGGGACCGTCATAACAGTCACCCACGACAGGTACTTCCTCGATACGGTCTGCACCAAGGTGGTCGAGATCAAGGACGGTTCCGCGAAGGAGTTCGCCGGAACCTACTCCGAGATGAAGGGCAGGCCCAACGTCCGCGAGATAGTCATGGACGCCGACGAGTACCGTGTTCTATCTCCGTTCACGAACTGGGCCACCGGAAGGAAGTACGCCAAGGGGGAGAGGGTGCTCGTCAGCCCCCCGGAGCAGAAGAACTTCGACTGGGCCATCAACCAGGGGAAGCTCAAGAAGACCGGCGGAAGGCAGAGGAAGAAGATCGACGCGTCCTATGTCGAGGATGCGAAGCACCGATCCGATAGGACATCTCGGCATACGGTTAACTAACCGCGATGCGATGCGGACCCATGGACCCTTTCTCAATCGCCATGGCCCTCATCGTGCTCGGAGCGGTGTTCCTCATCGCCGAGGCGCTGAGTCCCGGAGCGTTCATGCTGATCCCGGGAGCGGTTCTGATCGTCATCGGACTCATAGGGGCGGCGTTCCCCGACGTCCTCATGACATGGATATCGCCTGTCGTGGCGGTGGTCGTAGCCGTTCCGGTGACCCTCGTCACCATCCGCGCGTACTCCCGTCTTGCGAAGCCGGTCCCGCCGTCCACCACGGTGGCGGATTCCCTGGTCGGCCGCGAAGGTGCGGTGATCGTCCCCACAGAGCCCGGAAGCATGAGGGGCAAGGTCAAGATCGGCCCGGACATCTGGTCCGCCGTATCGGACGAGCCCGTGGAGGTCGGAGAGAGGGTCGTGGTCGACAGCAGCGAAGGCGTGCACGTCCACGTCAGGAAGCTGCAGGACTGAGGTCGAGAGCATGGAAGAGACGTTCCTTATAGTGGCGGTCGTCCTGGCGGCCGCGGTGATATTCGTCCTGCTCAGCGGGGTGAAGATCGTTCAGCCCTACGAGCAGGGCATCTACATGAGGCTCGGGAAGTTCGTGAGGGTCCTGAACCAGGGTCTGAACTTCGTCTGTCCCCTGATAAACGAGGTTGTGAAGCTCGATCTGCGCACGGAGGTCCTCGACGTTCCCAAGCAGGAGGTCATCACCAAGGACAACTCCCCTGTCGGAGTGGACGCCATAATCTACATCAAGGTCACCGATCCGAAGAGCGCGTTCTTCGAGGTCACCGACTATCGCATCGCCACGGTCAATCTCGCTCAGACCACTCTCAGATCGATCATCGGAGAGATGGAGCTGGATCAGATCCTGTCCTCCAGAGAGAGGATCAACGTCTCTCTCAGGGACATCCTCGACGAGAACACCGACAAGTGGGGTGTCAAGATCGAGGCCGTGGAGATCAAGGAGGTCGATCCCGCCAAGAAGGTCAAGGACTCCATGGAGGAGCAGACCTCGGCCGAGAGGAAGAGGCGCGCCGCCATCCTGGAGGCGGACGGTCAGAAGAGGGCCGCCATCCTCGAGGCCGAAGGAAAGAAGAAGTCCATGATCCTCGCAGCCGAGGGAACCAGGCAGTCCATGATCCTCGAGGCAGAGGGCCGCAGGCTCGCCACCATACTGGAGGGACAGGGAGAGGCCCAGAAGCTGAGGATCCTCTCCGTGGGAGCCGCCACCATGGATTCCAAGGCCATGTCCGTCCTGTCCATGCAGACTCTCCAGAAGGTCGGAGAGGGGGATTCGTCCAAGATATTCTTCCCGATGGAGCTCACCCGTCTCGTCGACGGCATCTCCGACTATGTCGGATCCGCATCCAGGGTGCCCGATCGCCCCGTGTCCGACATGTCCGATCTCGAGAAGGCGGTAGGAAAGGCCGACGACGTCCTCGGACCTATTCCTAAGCCGGAGGAGATCAAGGCCGAGACCGACAGCTTCGACGGGCAGGTCAAGGACGATGTGGAAGGGATAGAGGAGGAGCTGTCTTCCAGGAAGTGAAGATGAAGGGGGCGAACGCCCCCGACATCGGTTCAGAAGGTTTCGGACGTATCTCACGGCGGTGCCGTAGGCCATGACCTCGGCGGCGCCGGCCATTATGCCGGATGTCGAGTAGCGCATCATCACGACGGCATCCGCACCCATCCTCTCCGCATCCTCCACCATCCTCTGGGTGGCGATGGAGCGGGATTCGTTCATCATTTCGACATAGGTCTTGAGCTCTCCTCCTACGACGGATTTCAGGCCCTGGCCGATGTCGCGTCCGATGTTCTTGCTCTGGATCATGCTTCCCTTGGCGATCCCGATTATCTCGTAGGTCTTGCCGGGGATGTTCTCGGTAGTTGTCAACAGCATCTTCCAATCCCTCTTCTATCTCGGTCATTCTCTGGTGCGAATAGTAGGCGATTCCTGCGGCCAGTGCGATGTAGATCACCGTCGTCACGGCTATCGCCATGAGCGGAACCCCTGCCATAAGATACATTGCAGGTATGGAAACGAACAGAAGGATCAGGATGACGGCTATGACAGCGACTTCTGCCTTCTTCCGGGTGTTCTTCTCCATGGTGTTCCGGATGGTATCTTGGGTTAAAGCCGTTTCGAGGTCGATAATATATGATTGCTATTTTACAATCGTAAAATCCATAATGGATTCACGGATGACGGAAATGCAATAATGATACTAGAGTTACAAAAATAATGTAGTTTTTAAAATTAACACATCTATGATTTAAATAATAGTATTGAAAAACGAAATCAATCATGATGTAACAATGTCGAATTTGTTGTAAAAAAATGCAGAATTTACAATTTTTGAAAGGATAAATACATGAAACACATTCATCCATTATGAAGCGCAGGATCTACGCGGACCTCCTGGACTGGAAGAACAGATCGGATCGCAAGCCGCTGATCCTGGAAGGTGTGCGTCAATGCGGCAAGACGTACATACTCAAGGAGTTCGGGAATCGGGAGTTCGATTCACTGGCGTATCTGGATCTGGAGCGTAGGAAGGATCTCTGTCCCCTTTTCGGAGACGATCTGGATCCGAAGAGGATCATCACGAATATCGGAATCGCATTAGGGAGGAGGATAGTCCCCGGGAGGACGCTCATAGTTCTGGACGAGGTCCAGACATGCCCTCGTGCGCTCACCGCGATGAAGTACTTCTGCGAGGAGATCCCGGAACAGCACATCATCTGCGCCGGCTCCCTCCTGGGGATATTGATGGCCGAGTCCGAATCGTTTCCAGTGGGCAAGGTGGACCGTCTGAAGATGTATCCGATGTCCTTCCTTGAGTTCATGGAAGCCTGTGGGGAAGACTCCCTGTGCGAGATGATTCGTTCCATTGATCCGTCGAAGGGATTGGAGGAGGCTTTCCGCGTCAGGATAGAGGACTGCCTCCGCCAGTATTACGTGGTCGGAGGATTGCCTGATGTGGTGTCCTCATGGGTGGCCAACCACAACGAGTCCGCCGTCACCCGGAAGCTGAAGAACATCGAGAGGGACTACAGGGACGACTTCGCCAAGCATGCTCCGATGCTTCTACCGAAGCTCACGGCTGTGTGGAGTTCGATACCGATGCAGCTCGGCAAGGAGAATCGGAAGTTCATGTTTGCCCAGGTCAAGGGTGGCGGTCGCAGCGAAGATCTATCGGATGCTCTTCAATGGATACTCAACGCCGGTCTGGCATACCGGGTTCTCATGGTCGAAGGGCCCTCGATTCCATTGAAGAACGTCGGCAGTCCGTCCGATTTCAAGGTCTACCTCTGCGATGTCGGGTTGATGAGGATCATGTCCGGGAGGAAAGCATCCTTCGTCAAGAGCGATGCTCAAGAGGATAGGCTGTACAAGGGCGCCATGACCGAGAACTATGTCCTATGTCAGATGATGTGCGGCGGATTGGAGGAAGCGTTCTATTGGAAGAAAGGACAGAACGAGGTGGATTACCTGATAGACGGAAGCGATGGTGCGATTCCGGTGGAGGTCAAATCCGAGATCCCGAAGCGCCATACTAGTCTGGACGTCTATATGGAGAGGTATCATCCGGAGACGGCGTTCATCGTTTCGATGGCGACAGGCGGTGGGAAGGCGATTAAGAACATCCATCTCTCCTGTGCGGAGCTGATTCCTGTCTATGCGGGAATCGCCGATGTTCCGACGATCCCCCAGCGTTCCGATGAATCGCCGTATGTGATGTCCTTCACGTCCTCCCAATGGTCCGGCGTCGCAGGAATGTTCACTATAACGGTGCCGAGGGCGATCCATCGCATCGGAAGGCCGTCGATCATCCAGGTCTTCCGCACAGGCCCCGGAGGTTCCACCGAGGCGATGGTCTCCAAGACGATAACCGCGGACGGCGATGTGGTCATCGGATCCTCACAAGCGTTCGGCGGATTCATCTCGATCATATGATCGGAACCGATCCGACGAATCCACCTCTATTCGATGGAATTATCTAACAAGTCGCCATGGGTGGAATGCCGGGAGACGGAGGACGGCCGACGGTAGGCGCAAGCCAGCTGAGGAAGTTCCCTCCTCCAAGGGTAAGGTGGATCCGGAAATCGGATACGGCGAGAGCCGTGGCAAGGGCACAGAAACGACACAGACCGGGCTGGAAGGATGAACCGCTAGGCGGAGACGTTCCCCGGGATTTGGTGAAACGGCGACTCCCCACCGGAGCAAGTCCGCACAACGGGGTAGACCGACCCGGGACCCGTGGGTAGGACGCGAAGTTGAATGCCGTCTGAAACAGAAGGGGGGCTACTACCGTCACCCGGCACCCTTCATCAGATATCGTCTATTTTCAAGGAATCTGCGCGCAACACCTGAACCCTCATACCCGACTTTCAAGCGGTCGATACTGCTCGGGTCGAATTCGGGCATCTTATAATGGTCTATGGAGTCGAGGAAGGATGCGGCGAAGAGGGGGTAATGTCTAACTCCCTTGTCGTCCTCGAAGCAGTTCCGGGTCTCGAACATGATGCCTTCGAGGCCCATATCCCTAACTGCCTTGTTCAGCGACGGGCAGGTCCTGTTGCTGCCGGACTTTACCTCTATGGCGCAGACCGATCCATCTATGACTGAGACGAAATCCACCTCCATCCGCTTATCCGAGTCATGGAAATAGTACAAGTCGCGCCCCTGCGCCGACAGGGCCTGGGCTATCGCGTTCTCGGCTATGGCGCCGAAGTTCACGCCGACATTGCCCATCACGACCTCTCCGACCAGCTCCGGTTCGTACAGATTCATCAGGATCCCTGTGTCCAGCATATACAGCTTGAACATGTTTCCGCGGGTACGTTCCTTCAGAGGCATATGCATCTCCGATACCCTGCGGCAGGTCAGGGTCACATCGGCCATGGACAGCCATTCCAGCGCAGGGGCGTACCGTTCATACCCGTCGTAGTAGCCCTTCCCCGATTCCCTGCTGCTCCCATCGATGTTGCTGAAGACGAATCTCTTGTTCTCGGCGGCGAGCATCCGCGGAACGGCATCGAAGCAGGATTCCACCTCGGCTTTCAGCTTCATGTCGCCGATATGCTTCCGGATATCGTCCTTGTATCCCTCTGCTATCATAGACTGGGCTTTGCGAGCGGGTCCGAACTGCTTCGATTCCACGAACGATCTGACGGCATCAGGCATCCCTCCGACTGCGATGTACCACCTGTAGTATCCGCTGAACGTATCGAACAGGGAACCGTCGATGGGTGCGCACGCGGAGATCGAGGTTCTCACGGCATCGATCGCGGCTTGAGGAACTCCGAGCGCCCATAGGAACTCCTCGAAGTCCATCGGCCGCATATCGACGGATTCCACGTATCCGGTAGGAGGAAGTCTGATGCTCCTCATCTTCAATCCCAGAAGGGATCCGGATGCGATGACCCTGTATCTCTTGTCCGTTGCGAAGGACTTCAGAGCCGTACGGGCGTTGGGGCATTCCTGGATCTCATCGAGGAAGATCAGTGTCTTGCCGGGGATGAATACGAATCCGGTGTTGATGGCGGAGAGGCCGAGGATGATCGCGTCCACGGTCAGATCTCCGTCGAACACCTCTCTGGCCCTCGAATCCTTGGACAGATCGATCGTCAGGTGGTGAAAGTATCCTTTGTTGAGAAACACGCCTACCGGTTTGACCGACGAATCATAGA
>ERZ808258.509-NODE-509-length-15090-cov-3.219022_pt1 | contig 15090 bp, 11 predicted proteins | sample MGYA00521280_ERZ808258 | MGnify/ENA primary metagenome ERZ808258 (study PRJEB31516, sample SAMN03275585) | gut metagenome | biome: mammalia-associated habitat; material: feces | host: Papio cynocephalus | place: Kenya | collected 2012-07-19 ...
ATCATAGTCGATATCAGCAAGATATCTTTTATTAAAATATTTTTCGATAACAGAATGGCAGAGAGAACCGATATTAGCAGTTCTCTCTAGCTCATCTTTATATTTAATACCTTTAAAACCGAGCATATTAGCCCAGATAGTGATTTGTTCTTTACCGATTAATTTAATAATCTCAGAGACACGCATTACACGCTCTCCATATTTATTTATATATGCTTTATAGTTATTATCTGTCTTTTTCATCTACTTTGCCTTCCTCTTATAACGCACACAGTTATAATAGTTTCTACACCATGTATTCTGTCGATCATATTTACAACGATATAATCGAATATAATTTTTTGTTTTATTATCAGTATAGACTTCATGATCTTTAACTTCTATAGTATGTATACATGTAGCACAACTCTTCTGATCTTCTTTTGGAATAATTCTACCTTTACCACAATTTAGTTTAGGATAGATATCTTTCTCTGGATCAGTATTTATATACTCTTCACACTGATAAAACTTGAAATCATGAACCATAATACCGGGAATAAGCTCCAGGTTAATATACCTACGCTTTCTCATTTTTCCACAGCGAAAGCATGTTGTATATTTTGCTTGATATTCAGTAGCTTTCTGCTCATGTCTCATATCATTAATAGCAGAATCTGTATACGTTCCAGGAACATACCCACTAGACATTCCAGTAGATTTTACATCATTAATAGAACGATAATCATCATGCATTAAATGAACCACCCTTTCTTTTATGAAATGGTACTTAATATGGTGTTGAACAAGTATTCAAAAACAACAACTTGACATTAGTATAATATCTACTAATACCTTATTTAATTATATCGAAGGAGGAATCCTGACATGGTTGAAACTATGGCTAATGAATTCATCCCGAATTGTTCCGGTATAGAAACTCTGGATGAATCTATTGGCTCTCGTGGTATTTATTACCGCTTAGGAGAGTCAGAATTTTTTGAGTATGCAAATACACATGCTCTTGTTGGTGGCATCAAGATGATTGATGTAATCCCTCGTATGGTTCTGAAGGATCAGGGATTTATTCACGTATCTTTGCAGATGCTTGATCGTCAGACAATATTTGAACTGTTTGAATCTGGTAGATTTAAGATGCCTTGTAAAAAGACTCTGCGAGAGATGCTGGATAAAGGTCAGGTTGTGATGGTGTATAGTGATAAATATCGTCTGCCTGTTTCTATTCCTTATATTGCTCAAACTAAGAGTAAGAATGACGCCACTATCTATATTAATATCTCTGACTTCGTTGAGATGGATCAGTATGGTCAATTCTCGGTGAAAGTAGTGCGCAACTATAATGCACTGATGGCCTTGATTCTTGCTGGCTGTTTGACTTACCGTATTGTCACTCTTAACTCTTCTCTCCCCTCTGATCTTGCTGATGGCATGGTTCTTTTATATGCCAGCATGATGGAATCTGTTATTAATTCTATGGTTCATATGGACCCTCTTACCAGAGAGAAGATTCGTTATCTGGCTTCTGAGTTCTGCTTGGTTCAGATGTATGGTACGCAGAATGGTTTAAGTATGTTTAGCCGTTTACGTAACTCTTACTTCCCGAAGCTGTCTAAGCTCATGATGGATGCTATTGATAATCAGTTTGATGAGGATGCTTTTGATAAGTTTACCTTATGGGTTGGTGAGCTTACTCGTCTGTATCCTTCTCTTCGTGGACTGACTACCTATGCAATCTATGATAAGTGGATCAAGAGATATGGACCTGCTACTGCTATGTCTATTGACTATCTGGGGTATCATATCTATACAATTTGTATGATCCTGATGGAAAGTCCTCTGACAACTCGCACTACACTTGAACCAATGATGGAAAAGTGTAAAGGTGCTGATATGTTCCGCCGTATCCAGGCGATTATTGGAGTATAAACATTATATGGGAGGAGCTATTGCTGCTCCTCCCATAATACAATGAAAGGAGGGTTACTCCTTGGATATCACTGAAATTCGTCGCTCAGAAATATATAATACGCTGAGTTGGATGGGACTCTTAAGTACAGAAGAATATCGTATTCGAGAAGTCCGCAATACTCCCAGCAAATATTATATCGATCTTGATTTAGAAAATACAGATATCGAACGAGTTGGATATCTGTACCCTCATATCAGAATCAAGTCTGAATATAAAGACATATGTGAACTCTGGTTTGATAATCAGTATATCAACCCAAAAAGATGCACTTGGATTGATACGAATAATGGTACATATTGTATTACTGATAAAGCATATGATGATCAAAAGCCCGTTAACTGTTTTATCAATCCTAGTATCATCATCCGATACACAAATCTATCCGATGATCCCGAGAAAGAATTAGAGCATGTTGTGGATATTGATACGACTGATTTGATTTATTCTAATATTATCAATATTGAACATTGTGCTTACTATATTTCTCAGAATAAAGTTCGAGTTCCCACTATAGAATGGCTGGATGCAAAGACCTTACGTTTCCATGCTCCATATAAAGAAGATATTGACTTCTTCCTGTGCAGTAATGTAGTAAATGTAGTTGAAGCAACTGCTAATATAGGTGTATATCTTGACCAACCTTATTCGAATAAATGCTATCATGAAATCTTTGTAGATCATGAAAGAGATTATCCAATTGATGCAAGATTCTATCCTTGCATTTCAGTGGATAAAGATTGTACCATTCGTGTATTTTCTTATAATAGTCATACAATTCTTTATCCTGATGTATGCAGATTAATTCTATATCCTGAATTTCTGGATGTAGATGATCCATATAATACAGATAAACTTGGAATGACTGATCTTCCTCAAATTGATGACTGTATCAAGAGTTCTGACTCTGATATAGTAATTGAAGAGAAGTTTTCTCATATTGCTCAATATTTTTATCGAATGTGGGAAAAGTTTCCTGTAGACACTACTGAGCAATCTGACTTTATCATATGTGACAATGGTAGACTTGGAGATGAGCACTTCTTACGTAGAACCGTAGGATTAGTTGATGTAAAAGAAGAAAGAATTGTATCAACTGTTCCTGTAGAAGAATTCCGTGATGTGTTATTGTATAATGGAATGATGTTTAATGATTACATTGTACGTAATATGCGAGTGGATGCTAAAGGAAACTATGTAGAAGATATAAAAGATGGTATTCCAAGTTATATCATTTCTAATGAATATGATGAAAACCAATTTACTCTAATTAAGTTTAATGCGGGTGAAGATACAACAATTATGAATATTGGTGATTACGTTGATACAAAGAATATTGCTCAACTTCACCGTAAGGTTAATCGTTTTTATCGAAACCTGTTATTAATTCGTAGTGAACTATTGGATGATAATATTCAGGATAAAGTTCATATTGGTACTAAAAGACCCTCTCAAGTTGATGAATATCTCTGGTATGAGTTATTAATCAATGCTAACCCTGAAATGTTTAAGAATCATCTGATTGATGTTATCCATATTTTTGGTTTAGATGAGGCTGATATTCCTGATAATATTAAAGAGGGTGCATATAAAATTGATATGGATCCAATGACTGGTCCTAAAACCTATACAGAATTAATGATGACTTACTTTAATCTTACAAAGAGCTATCGTAAGTATCTCGTTCTTCATATGGGTGATGGAGTAGAGGATCCTCGTATTCAGATTTTCCACAAAATTCATACTGGTAAAATCAAGAATCCAGATTTGAATGCTATGACGATAGAAACAGATACAGAAGAGACCACTGAAACTGAATATGAAACTGGTTTCAAAGATCATCCTGTATCTGGTGAACATCGAGAAGGTAATCTATATGTAGAAGCTCAATACATTGGTGATGATACAAATACTCGTATCGATCAAATTGAGCTTGGTCCTAATACTCCCGAACCAAATGAGCATACGTTGTGGATTGATGCTCCTTCCAGTGCTATTAATGGAATCACTGCTGCACCTAATGAGTTAGATAGTACGACTGAGATTATTGACGTAGTAAATGACCCTTCTACCATTAATGATCCTAAGAAATCTGACTATGCCTTAGATTCTATTAATGATACATTAGAAGAAGATTCTGAAATCAGTATTGATGACCTGTTTGGTGATGATACTGATTTTGATGATGAAGATGATGAAGTAGAGGATGGCGAAATGCCAGATGATCCTAATATGATGTCTGGTATCAGCGCAGCCATTGCTGAAAACCGTCAAGCTTCTGATGTTATCAATCCGACAGCTGGCATGTTAGCATTGGATGATATCTCTTATTATAATGAAGAGACTGGCGAGAAGATTAGTATGGAAGAAATTGAAAAGATGTCCCATGATGAGAAGGTTGGAGTAGCAAAGAAGTTTATTACTGATGATGATACTCCTACTAATGCAAACATTGGAGATCTATGGGTTTCTTATTTAAATACTTCTTCTGAAGAAGTCTTGAATACTGTTGTATATAAGATTCTACTCAGTGCATATGTACTTGGTATGGATAGACCCGAAAAAGGAACTCTGGTTATCGAGGGTGATGATTTACCTGAAGAGGAGGATACGGTTGCTATTGGTGATAGTACTCGACATACTGCACCTAATCAGTTATTGATCCATACTGACTTCAATGCTATGGGTGAAGAGATTCCTGATTATGAGATTGTGAAGAAAGAAGCTCTTACTTATATCTTATCAGTAAAAGAGCCTGATAACCCGAAGAAAAATGATATCTGGCTCTCCATGCCTGCATCCTTCAAGGTTGAAATCATCATTGACGTTATTTCTCATACACTGGAAGAGTTTGGTGAAGAACTGCCTGAAGGATACTTCTATGATGATGGTTATGAGGCTACAGCTACTATGGGCTTCGATTATTTTGCTCATGATAAAGGTACAAGTGGTCTTGGTGAAGAGTTCCAGGAATCTTCTTCTGATAAACTGAATAAAATTATTTTCGATAATGATATAGAAACTGCTACTATCGAAGATAATGATATCTGGTTTGAATTCTTAGATGATATTGACAATCGAGTTGTCTATAGTGATGAAAACTCTATGGTTATTCGAGTTGACGAAAGATTAATTCTTGTTAATTTCAATCGAGAAGGAATTATTGGATATGCTTTCGATGATATCTTGATTAACTTCCGTGGTAAACAAGGTATTCGATATCTTTCTATTGTATCCGATTTGATCAATAGTGGAGTTATCACTAAAGACGATATTGATATCTTCTATAAGAGATTAATTACATTCCATGATGAGTTTGATCCGAATCTGAAGAGACTATATACAGGAACATCACATGTATTATCTACCACAAAAGTAGATATGAATGATTTTGCTGTTCTATATTCTACTAATATCGGAAGATTCAGAATGAACTATGCAGATGAAAGCACAACAAACACCGAACGAGCTGGAGCATATCAACTCTGTATTGATTATAGAGAAAGAGATTTTGCTTTCTTGAAGAATCGTATGCTTTTATTTGTCAATGGTAAATATATTCCCAGGAATAATTATAGGGAGAATTTCCCAGGTAAGATTCAACTCCTTAATTGGAATGAATTGATAACCACAGTTGATATTCTGTATTCGAAGAAAGATGAACATTTAATGGATATGAAGAAGCTTGCTATGAAACATAGTCAAGCTCCTGATAATAGTAAAATGATTGAACGCCCATCTAAGTTTGATGAAATGATTCCTATTGAAGCATATGATCAAACGATGAAGGGATATTATGATATTTTACTGGATGAATATATCCTGAATGGAAAGCTTGTTCGAATTTTGAATTATCTGGAAGAACATCCTGAAGAAGCAAACGATTATCGTAAAGATATTATTCGTAAATTCCATGATATATCAGATACTGGTTTATCTGGAATTGATGAAGCAGATGCTCGAATTGTTATTCCTACCAATACGGATATTGATATACCTCCGTATCAAATCGGTGTTGATCAAGACTGACTAAATAGGGAGGGTCCATTGGGCTCTCCCTATTCTTTTCTTGGAGGAACAACCATATAATAATCTAGACATAAAGGAGTGATTTCTATGGATACTCAGCCCGTGCTGACTCCATTTCAGATGGAACTTCTCTCTAATATTTTCCGTGTTATGATTAAAGAGATCGTAACAGATGAAGATAAAGAAAAATTGGCTCCTGGTGAAATGGGAATCAATTATAAAGAGGGATCTTTTTATATTCGTAATCCCCATACAGGTGAATTATTTACTCCAAACAGTTTAAGCTATCTCAATCAGATTTTATCTAAGTATGAGGATGAAACCAATTTACTGAATGCTGATAGAGCTGGTGGTATTCGTTTTTATTCTAATATTTCTCAGCTTACTCAGCTTGGTATTTCTTTAACTGCTGATAGTATTATCCGACAGATGGAATATCCTGGTATTCTGATGAGCCCTGTGGAATATGAAAATTATGAGATTCTTGGTATGCCAAGTAATTCTGGTATGATTTTGGTATTCAAAGCAGCTCCTGAATTTGTAATTGCTACCTATTATGATAATCTGACTCGTATCACATATCAAGGAAGATATAATCCTTTTAAACAATATTTTGAAGGATGGATTTGTCAAGATGCTCCCAGCGGGTTTATTACTGCTGAAGGTGATGCTGATAGAATCAAAATTCGTATGGAAAATCTTCCTGAAGATATGGAACCTATTACCTTACGAGTACCATATGGTGTAAACCCTGGTGCTACTATTTCTGTGAATAATCAGGCTTTCCAGCCTATTATTACGGCCTCTGGAGATCCTCTGGGGTCGACCATAACTGCAAACAATATTATAATGCTTATCTACGATGATATGCGTAAATCGTGGATTTTATCCAACTCTAACGAGTCCACCATCAATAGTGTGATCACCGTACTCCGTGAACGTGTCGAGACTGCAACTGCTGATATTGATAAGGCTGTTAAAGACTACAGAGAGCGGCTGGATCAGCTTACCAAGTCGGTAAATGATGATATTGCCGCACTGAAAGCTCGTCCAGGTGTAATCAGTAATGTAACTAGCGACCTTACTATTATGCAGGATAATCTCAATATGATCACTGGTATTACAGGATTTGATCAGAGATATGATAAGCTGTTGGTTAACTTCCAGCAGACTATCCTCCGTCAAGGTCTGGATTATACAATTGATGAAGAAACTGGTAACCTTTACTTTAAGGACATCAGATTCAATAGTGGTGATGTATTGCAATTCATTGTTCTTAAGCAAGCTCGACCTACCGAGTAAAAGAACGTAGGTAATTCAGAAAATTCTATTATATGAAAGGTGGAATTTTATTATGGCTACTATTCAGAAAACCACTCTGAAGCGCTTCAATGGCACCGATTGGGATCCCGTATATCTGGCTAACTCTGCTGATATCAGCTATATCGGTACCGGTTTCGAGGTTGCTTCTGGTGAAGGTTTTGAGAAGGGCGAGAGCATCTCTGCCTCCGCTTCTACCTATGAGATTCTGAAGCGCACCGTTGAGGGCCTGACCGCTGTTATGAAGGACAAGATCCCCGCCCTGGAGGCCGGTACTTCTCTGTCCAGCGTCGATGTCAAGCTGCTGAAGGGTGTTATCGATCGTGCTAACCTGCCTGCTGATGTTGGCGGTAAGGGTAAGGAAGTTGAGTCTGAGGATGCTAAGGCTGCTCTGACCAAGACTGATGTTAACATTGGTGATATCGTTAAGGTTAACGGCGGTAAGGTTTACCTGGTGACTGGCGTTGAGCCTATGGCTTTCATGGAGCTGTCTGATTCTGCTTCTGAGATCGCTTGGAGCCGTATCACTGGCACTCCGACTACGCTGGCCGGTTATGGTATTACTGACAAGCTGGTTGCTGAGTCTGAGAAGGTCACAACCGCTTCTGTCGCTAACGCTGGTAAGATTCTGGTTCTGAACGCTGAGGGCAAGCTGGATGCCGATGTCACTGGTAGCGCTGCTAAGTTTGGTGGTCAGGAGCCTTCCTACTACACCACTAAGGCTGACCATGACACTCTGGCCGGTCGTGTTACCACTAATGAGGGTGATATCAGCACGCTGAAGACTGACATCAAGGCCATTGATGCCGCTTGGATCACCAAGGGTGTTATCAGCATTGATCGTCTGCCTGCTACCGCTGTTGAGCGTGTCTACGTGACTCCCGATGAGGCTGGTCGTCAGGCTCTGACCACCGAGCAGGTCCAGAATGGTGATACCGTTAAGGTTAATGCCACTGGCAAGATGTTCTTTGTGGTCGATGATACTAAGCTGGGTACTGCTGAGTGGGCTGATGCTTACATGGAGTATTCCGCTGGTGTTGCTGGCTCCGTTGCTTGGTCCGGTGTTACTGGTACTCCTACGACTCTGGCTGGCTACGGTATTACCGATGAGCTGGTTAAGGCCGATGAGGTCGCTGCCACTGCTACCGCTAACAAGCTGCTGAAGCTGAATGGTGATGGTAAGCTCGAGGCTGATGTTGTTGGTTCTGCCAGCAAGCTGGGCGGCCAGGAGGCTTCTTACTATGCTAAGCAGTCTGACATGACTACGGCTAACACCAATATCACCAAGAACGCTACCGACATCAAGGATCTGCAGGATGCTGTTGGTCTTGGTGGCGGTACTGGTGGTAACTCTATGCGTGAGGATATCACTGCTCTGCAGGGTCGTATGACCACTGCTGAGACTGATATCACCAACCTGAAGGCTGGTACTGCTATCACTGCTCTGGCTGCTTCCAAGATCACTGGTACTCTGACCCGTGCTCAGCTGCCTGCTGATATCTCTGGTCGTCTGTTTGCTAAGGCTGATCTGGCCGAGGCTAAGGAGTCTCTGACCAAGGATACCGCTGCTGTTGGTGATATCGTTAAGTGTGCCAATGGTAAGGTCTATGTCATCACTGATGCTAATTCTCTGGATGCTGATGCTGGTTATACTCTGATCGTTGACGTTGCTGGTTCCGAGATCCAGTGGTCTCAGATCAAGGGTGTTCCCACGACTCTGGCTGCTATGAACTGGGCCGATGCCGTTACCACTGCTATGCTGGCTGATGAGGCTACTGTTGCTAATGCTGGTAAGCTGCTGAAGATCGGTGCTGATGGTAAGCTGAAGGCTTCTATCTCTGGCGATGCTATGAGCCTGAATGGTCATGCTGATACGTACTTTGCTACCAAGGAAGAGCACGATGCTCTGAATACCACTGTTACCGGTGAGGCCGCTAAGGTTACCGAGCTGCAGGGTCAGATCAAGGCTATCGATGCTACCTGGATTACCACTGGCAAGATCGACATCGAGCGTCTGCCTCATGGTGCTCTGGAGCGTTGCAAGGTCGTTAAGGATGATGCTGCCCGTAAGGCCCTGACGAAGGATGATGTTCAGAATGGCGATACCGTTAAGGTTACCGATACTGGTCTGATGTACTTCGTCGTCGATGACACCAAGCTGGCTGAGGATGCTGGTTATGAGGTCTATACTGCCGGTACGGCTTCTGCTGTTGACTGGTCTGGTATTACCAACAAGCCCACTACGCTGGCTGGTTATGGTATCACTGATGCCGTTAATAAGAACGAGAAGGTTACCGTTGCCTCTACCGCTAATGCTGGTAAGATCCTGGTTCTGAACGATGCTGGTAAGCTGGACGTTGACATTACCGGTTCTGTTGCTTGGGCTAAGATCACTGATGCTCCCACGAGCACTGTTGCTGCTATCGATGCTGCTGTTGAGGCTGCTACTCATAGCAACCGCGCTGTTCTGGATAAGCTGTCTGAGGTCGATGGTGTCCTGGCTTACAATGGTGCTAAGGTCGCTACTGCTGATGAGCTGTCCAAGGTCTCTCTGGGTGCCCTGCAGGTCGTTGAGACTGCTCCTGCCGATGCCACTGCTGGCCAGCTGGTCCTGGAGGCTATTAAGTAAGGTAACTTACTTAGGAGTTTATAGCTAAGTAATAATGAAAGGCTTGGTGTTTAAATGAATCGTTTGTTTCGAATGAGACGTGCAAATACCAAGTCCAAACCAACAAGTTATGACGTTCTATTCCCACAAGGGATCACGAGTAACGTCATTCGAGCTGAGAATGGCGGCGTGCTGGAGTCTTCGTTACTCCAGTACGACCGCCATCTTGGCGATCATTCTATTCATATCAATTCTGCTACTAGTAAAGGTACGAATCGATATCTTGAAGTTAGAATGAAGAATGAGGTTCTCGTAGATAATTATCCTTTAATCCTGACTCTCCATACCTCACTGGAATGTGAGCCTTACCTGAAGTTTAATGATGGTGAGTTTAAGGAAATTATTTCCGCTAGTGGTGATAGAATTCCTGGCGGGCAGGCTGAAGGGACTATGATCTTCCTGGTATGGAATGCCAATCTCGATAAATGGATTCTAATGAGCGCTGATAACTTCAGTGATATTACGAAAGTTGTTCTTCCTGTAGAAACAGAGTATAACTATACTGCTATTACAGATAATGAAGAAACAATCGTAATTCCAGGATTTAATAAAAAGTCTGATAAGCTGTCCGTAAACTATGGTCAAACAATTCTTCGTAATGGTATTGACTATGAGTTTGTGAAAAGCGCTAATGACGCCATTCATCTGATTGGGTTTGGACTTAGTAAGGGTGATATCCTTCATTGTATTATCACTTCCTATATCACTGCTGCAAAGCGTGGTCACTTCCGCTATGAGTTAAAAACTAGTGATTTCATCGTACCCGCCGAGGAAAACGGTACGACTGTTTTTAATATTCCAGTAGAAGCCGATGGTTCTCATAGTATGATCATCAATTATAACCAGACAATTCTCAGGAATAACCTGGATTATGATATTGATAATATTGAGCATGTAATTAAGTTAAAAGAAATCTCTTTGGATAAAGGTGAAGAGATGGTATTTACTATCACTCAGTTTGTAGAAGCTAATGGTGAAATTGTTCCTAATAACTGGGGTGCTACTGGTAACTACCGCTATAAAATGAATGTCATCCATGGTTCTTATGTAGCTACTGAAGATGATGTTAAAGTCTTTGTTGTTCCTGAGTTTAATTATAAGGCTGATGATATCTCTCTGATTGATAATAATCAACTATTGATTATGGATGTTGATTATACGATTGATGAAATCGGTAATGTGGTCTTACTTAAGAAATTCTTGAATACTGGTGATGAAATATTCTTTACCATTCTTCAGGGTGCCATGATGGATGTTCCAAACTTCAATGTTATTCGTGCAAGCGGACAAGATGGACAGCATATTTTACTGGATATGTCTTATAGTGTGCTGTCGAATTTCTACTGTTTGCTCGTAAAATTGAAGTATGATCTGAAGACTGCTCCTACAGTTAAGTGTATCGATGGTCCTGCAGAAATGATCTGTGACTGTTTCCATACACCTATTACCGGTGGGTATAAAGCTGGTTCTTATTTATGGCTTGTATATGATGAAGGTGAACATCTGTGGTATTCTCTGTCTCATAGTCAGGTAGACATTTCTCAGATGATTCCCACACATAAACATGCTAGTGGTTCTGCTAAATTCTCTGGATATCATCCAGATGAAGGTGATGTCGGATTCAAGGAAACTGTGATCAAACATGGCCTTGGTATGAAGCCTCAAAGAATCGATGTTGTACCTTCTGAACCTCCTACCGTTAACTCTGACGGTAGTATCTCGACCATTGGTGATATTTGGTCTTATGCGGATGAGAACTACCTCTATGTAGGCAATAGTGGCACTTCTACATCTAAATTTGACTGGTCTGTGAGTTGTGAAGATGCTACAAATGATCTGCGTTCTTATATCGATGAAGAGATTAAACAGGTCAAGAATAATCCTGGTAAGATTGAGACAAAGCTTTCTACCTTTACTGCTACTACAGATGGAGCATATAGTATTACTATTAACGATTTCAATGCACAGGTTGATAAGTTAATTGTAAACTATAACCAGACTGTGCTCCGTGAAGGTATTGACTATGATATCAATAAAGATATCAATGGTATTACTATGAAGGCATTCAATCTGAAGACAGATGATATTCTGCAGTTTATGGTTATTAAACAGACTGTCTAAATATAAGTCCCCTCCCAATAGGGAGGGGCTTTCTTTTGAACATTACTATACTAGGAGATTAATAGAAAGGAGGATTGATTCCTATGGCTAAGAAAAATAAAGAGATCGATATGGCACAAGAACTTCTTGCTAAGAAGAAGAGACAACTACGTAATGAACGTATCAGAGAAAGTCTTGCTGCTAATTTAATGAGTACAACTAAACAGCTTGTTTGGTTATTTTCTATTAATGGTATTTTATGGATCTGGTGCTCTTATGTACTAGCATTTATGGATAAAGTACAGATTGCTGAGAGCCTCTCTAGTAATGTATGTACAGTTGTTCTTGGTCAGCTTGGTATGTACCTAATCACCAAGACTGTGGAGAACGTCTTCCGTTATAATAATTTCGGAGGTACATCTTTATATACTGCCGACAATCAAAATGTCGAAGTAAATAATACTTTTACAGAAAGTGAGGAAATGAATAATGGAACAGAAGCAGACCAATACTGTAGTGGAGGAGACCAAGTCGACCCAGGCTCCTTGGTATAAGAAGTTTACCTCCCGTAAGTTCATCATGGCCCTGATCGGTGTAATTACTGGTATCTGTGGTATGATCGGTTTCAGTGACAATACGACTGCAGTGATCGCTTTCATTGCTATCGAGATTTTATCCCTGGCCGGTTATATCATTGCTGAGGGTGTCGTTGATGCTAAGGCTGTGAAGACAGGTGCTACGATTCTGCAGGAGATTGCAGACATCATTGCTGCACTGATGGATCATAAGGAACCAACTGTTGATCCTGATGGTGGCACCCATGATGACACGATGAAAGATTTGGATGAATAAAGATGGGAGGGCAAATTTGCCCTCCCAATTCTTATTTCTCATAATGAATCTTATATCCAGATTCTGGAACCATGCACTTAGCTTCATAATAAATTTCATTTGTTGTACAATCTTCATTATATGTAAGTGTTAGTGCTAATCCACCAGACATGATATTCTTAGCAATCTTATCAACAAGACCAAGTCGCATCAGATAATTCAGACAATATGAATATTTCTGATCAATACCAGGTAACGTTTTCATCTTAGCTGTAGCTTCATCATCCATCGTTGTTCTACCACAAACAACAATAAAATTTAATGGATTATTGTGTGTTTCTTGCATAGTTTCACAGGAGACGGATGATGACCCGGGGAAGCACATATTTCGAGCAAATGAGAACATATGGTCATCATGAAGTGCCCTCCTAAGGCCTTTCTGAACCTCTTTATAGTACTCTTCACTCTTTTGCATCTCAACATGAATCTTATCATGCTCTGCTTGCAGTCGATCATTTTCTGATTTCAATTCTTCCATTGTAACCAGATTCATAGCATTAATTCGACCTCTACAAATATTCAACTCTTCAGTTAATTGATCCGTGCAGGTTTGCAATTTCTTGATTTTATCGTCATAATCTGTAATGCGCGCAAAATGTTCATCTGATCACAACAAATCCATGACGCTCTAAGAATTTTCTGAACCACTTAATTAATAGTTTAATCATATAAATTACTCCCTTCTTTATTTTTATAGTACGATTGCTCCAGGTCGCCCTGGAGCATAACTTAACCTATGATTAACGAGTGAAGTAGCAAAAGACAGAGGTGTATGTCATGGTACCTTATGCAGTGAAAGGAGATATCTACAATGAGCGATGTAGATTTATCATTGGAGGTCGGTTAAGTTTTGGTATCGTACTGAGGCAAGCCTCACCGGAGATAGAGATGAAAAATTATTCGCACATCCATTCCAGGTATTCCCTGATTTGGATGATATAAAAATGGATATTATCTGAAGAACCATCACTTCAGTAATACCCTTGGATGAGGTGTCCAATGATGATAAATACCAGATACTTGGCAGTTATAGATATAAGAGTTATGGGAAGTGGTGGAGTCTCTTATACCTGAGGTGGAATATCTGATATCATAAGTAATCCAGTATCCTTGTTAGTACTCAACAGATGGTTAGGATCAACCGATTACTGGGAAGGAGGACTTAATATAGGTGAAATCAAATGTACTTTGTGGAGGTATACAACATGATTCGGTGGTGAATACCAAGCCCTCATAAAATTGTTAGTATATGTATAAAAATAAAATAATGAGAAAGAATTTGCCCGGGAGAGTAGTATCATCTCCCGGGCTTATCTTTATGGTAACTTGTACAGAGTTGGATATCCACTTTCTCGAGTCTTCTGCAGATCAATGATACGTTGATTACTGCTACCTCTAAAACGAAGGGATATATCTTTTAACTCTTCTACAAAACGACCATCTACCAATACATCAAATGGTTTAAGCATTTCATCCATTCTTGAATTGTATGCACGACAAGTTGGGTTATGAAGCTCCTCATAAGTAAATCCAGTATATAACCAAAAATTCTTATCAGGATGATTTGCCTTCAAAAACTTAACCAATTCACATACATACATTTGATTCTCTGGTTCCATTGGTTCACCGCCAAGAATTGTTACACCATCAATATATGATCGATCCAATGCTGCACTGAGATCATATGCAAGTTCTGTTGTTACAGGTTTGCCATAATTGAAATCCCATGTACACTCATTGAAACAATTCTTACAGTGATTTCGACAACCAGATACAAAAAGAGAAATACGTACACCTAAACCATTTGCAATATCACAGTCTTTTATTGCACTATAATGTACCATTAAAAGACCTCCTAATTACAGATGAAGAACTCGATCACGAATCTCTTCTGTTCTTCCTTGATTCCAGTATTGTGTGCCGATATCATTTGATATCAATACCCTCGGTTTCCCGATATTTATTAGGGGATTAGACTATACCATAGCAGAGGATGATTCAAACATCATACTTCGATATTATAGTCGTTGAACGTCCCTCTTTTATACAAAGAGGTTTCGCTGCGTTTGATTACCCAATCCTTAATGATTTTACCATACCGAAGCCGTTACTCTTC
>ERZ808258.510-NODE-510-length-15087-cov-4.201038_pt1 | contig 15087 bp, 14 predicted proteins | sample MGYA00521280_ERZ808258 | MGnify/ENA primary metagenome ERZ808258 (study PRJEB31516, sample SAMN03275585) | gut metagenome | biome: mammalia-associated habitat; material: feces | host: Papio cynocephalus | place: Kenya | collected 2012-07-19 ...
CACCCACTTGGTGAAAACGGCAAATCCACTTCCCCCTTGAAAACAAAGGTCGCATTCCCGATTCTAGCCTTTCAACTGCGATTTCTAGGATTAATGGATTTCATTGAGAATGTGGCGTGGGCATTGAATGATGCCGAACCAAAAGCTAAATAGGAGGGCTTACATCATGAGTTTCGACGCAGTAAACACCTATCAGAAGATTCGCGAGAAGTACGTCCAGTTTGTATTGGACTACGCCACGGGATCGTACCCGAATTTTGACGAGGCTTCTCGTTGGGAGAATATGCGGACGTATCTGAAGCAGATCTGGGAATCCGACGATCCTTCAAAGACACTGTTTGCGCGGCCTGTTCTCGAAGCACTGTTTCCCTACCAAACTTCTGGGAAATCCATCCAAGAGCTGATCACGGAAGGTGTGCTTCATCCATGAGCCATTATGTAGCCAAGTTCCTTTTGAAGAAGGGTCAGTCGCTCTACAAGCATCAGCTCACGGCCATTAAGGCAAGCAAGAATCGCAATATTATTGTCGCTTCTGGCACGGGATCAGGCAAGACAGAGTGTTTCCTGTATTCGATGCTTAATAATCTACTCTTCTCGGAATCCGCTGAGTCGCTTAAGCAGCCTGGCGTACGAATTCTGTTGATTTATCCGATGAATGCGCTCGTAAAGGATCAGCTGAAGCGCATTGTCGGGTTGCTCAAGGGAAGTCCCGAAGGCATAACCGTTGGCATGTATACGGGGCAAACTCCCAATGTCAGTCGCGAGTCGGATTTGATGGAATGGGAGAAGGATGGAGAGCGTAAGATCGCTAATTATATGCGAAGCCGCAGGGAGATCCGTGAAAACCCACCACATATCCTCATTACCAACTACTCGATGATGGAATACATGATGCTTCGGCATGCGGACATCAAGATATTCCAAGGGGGCAGACTTCAGGCCATGATCCTCGATGAAGCCCATCTCTATTCGGGCGACGTTGGCAACGATATCAACATGTTGATCCGTCGCGTCCTCGTCCGTTATGGAAAGGACAGCAATGACATCCGTTTCTATGCCACGAGCGCGACAATTGGTGACGGGAAAACGGACACGTTAGAGGAGGCCGCATCAGCCTTGTTCGGGGTCCCTCTCAAACGTCCCGATGGGACTAAGAATATTGAGGCTATCACAGGCGCTCGCGCTTGTTATGCTTCGACGGGCGTTTCTTGGGACGGCGCAACAAGGGCTGACATTGCAGACGCATTGAACTTCAAGAAGCGTGTATTGTCCTGTGATGGCGGATTTGTCCAATTGAGCAACAGTGATTTGTCCGTCCTGGCGAAGATACCTGCGGGGACGAAGGATGGCAATGGACGCGACTTCTTGCCATACAAGCTTCATGCGTTTGTCGATTCGCCGAACAAGTTCTATTCCGATCTGTCCTTCAGCGATGCTCGGCCGCTCGGCAATCTTCAGCGTTCTGTCAAGTTCGGCGACAGGAACGGACTGCGCATCTTCTCGTCAAACAACCTGCGGAGGGATATTTTCTTCCGGGGTCGAGTTTTGAGACGTGGTGGTCCTCCGACCTATCGGAATGAGTATCTCCTCTATGGCGAAGACTGTGATGTTGAAGGCGCAAACGTCTATCTCCGTCTTGCCTATGCACATGATAATGACGGCTACTGTCGTTATAGGGTTGAGCCGGTTGCCGCCGAACCGGGTGATGACGATGGCATTGGCGCCGTGCCAGCAGGTTGGCAGTTGATTGAGTGTGCAGATGGGCCGCTCGTCGCGGCACTGCAAGCCGGTGCGGACGGACACCATAGCGACATACAGGCGGCAATCGATAATTTGGATCAAGAGTGGTTCTCTTCCGACGGAAAGCGGTTGAACGAATTTGCCGGGCATGAGTCTGTCACGGGGAACGACGAACTGTCCGATACGTCGGAAAACGTGAGCGAGACAACGCAATATGCGAACCAGAACATGATGATGCCGCTTGGGTTCGTTGCACGCTCACTGCGTGCAACTATGTTCGCTGAGCTTTTGTTCCCTTACCTCCCGGATCCAAACTGCGAGGAAGAGTTGCTGCGGAAACTTCCGTGGAATGGGCGGCAAATGCTCTTCTTTTCCGATAGCCGGAGCCGAGCGGCCAATATGGCCGTCACACTGCAGAACGTTCATCAGGGACGCTTGATCCAGTCGTATGTATACCAGTATTTGAAGTTACGTGGGAAGGCGGCATCGCTTGCGCAGATCACAAGCGGTCTGAGCGAAGAACTTGTTCTTGCTCAGTTTAGTTTGCCGCAAGCATCATATTTAAGGCGCGATACAGAGGATGATATTCAGGAGCGTAAGAAATGTTGGCAGCTTCCGGGACTGGTTTTCCAGGCTGTCGCCATAAAACGATCCGGCGAACGCTCCCTTGAAGGCATAGGTGCAATTGCCGTAGACCATCCGGCATTTAGGGCTGAAGCCTACAAGCGTGATGAGTGGGCTGTACTTCGTGATTGGATAATGGCTCGTTCGCCCGAAGCGAAACGAACATTATGGGAACAGGAGATCTATCCGGTCTTTGTCGATCGTCTGCGGCAGAGCCGTAAGGTGTATTTCGCAAAGCTTGCGGATCTTCTGTCTGAGATGGCGGAACTGTTGAACGGAAGACGCTTTGCCGCGCTTTCGCAAAGAAGAAAACGGGAGTATAGATTGTTGTGCCGTGAGATGACGATCCTTCGTAACTCACTCGGATATGTTTGTTCGGACCTCATTGGCAAGAAAAGCGGCGATGGAATGTTCATCACGGCTGAGATGTTTTCGGGTGCGGTTGCCTATGAGGACTTCTTCAAACAATACTTCAAGATCCCGATAGATGACAGGTTGGATGCGAAGCGCAATGTTGCAAGGGCGTTGATCAATTTCATTGCAGCGGCAAGCCCGAATCTTGACGATGGCGACATCCCAACAGAACAAGACGCCTTTGTCACTCGCAAGGTTTCAGGTGAAGAAAAGAGGCTTCGTGGAATATCCGTCAACAGCGCTGCCTTGAAGTTCAGGTCTGTCGAGAAAGGAAAGGTCTATGCCGATAAGGTTAGTAATAAGGCAATCGCCATTCTGCAAGGGCATGCGCCGGGGAACGGCGTTTATGATGTCACGAAGTACATTGCCACCAGCACAAGCGCCATTGCGATACGAGACAGTGTCGTCTATGGAAAAGATGCCGATGGCGAGACGCAGGTATGTGTTGCCGAATGGGGCGGGCTGCGCGTCCCAGAGCATTCTGCCCAATTGGACGAAAGGGAACTTGGTCGAATCGAGGAGATGTTCAAGAAAAACGAGATAAACGTCTTGTCGTGTACGCCTACGATGGAAGTCGGCGTCGATATTGGTGGATTGAGTGCCGTAATCCTCGGCAATCTTCCGCCAGAGAAAGCAAACTATATCCAACGTGCCGGACGTGCTGGACGCCGAGGCGATTATTCCGCATTTATTCTTACATTCCTTGGGAATGGGCTTCTCGATGGCGAGGTGCTAAAGGATTCAATGCGTGTCTTCTCTCGACCGAATCTTTTTGCAAAGGCCGATGTGGCATGCGCCAGTTCACGTTCGCTCGTCAAGCACCACATCTACCAATTCCTTTTGGACGAATATTTCCGCACACTTGAGTACAAGGATGATGGCGTTCACGGCGGAGATGCCTTTGGCGCGGCAATGCCAATCGACTACAACCCCATCGCGTCATGGGAATCCGCTGGCAATTTTCTTGCCGAACGGAAGAACATGGAGGAGTATGAGAAGCTACTGGAATCTAGACTGGCAGATATGTCCGATGACGAAAGAGGATATACGCCGACAAGGATTGAACTGGAACGTGTCAGAACGCACCTCAAGACAATGTTGGAGCCTGCGGCACGATGCTCTAAACTGGCGGACACATTGCATAAGATGGCCAATGAAGACAATGCGTTCATAGGGCGGTTCTACAGGATTTTTGCAGATACATCCTGCGAATCTGCCTATGTTGATCCAGAGGGCATCATCGATGAATTACAGGTCGAGTTGAATCGTTGCTCTGGAGAACTCAACGGGTACCTTGGGGGAATCATCAAGACGATAACATCTGATTCGTTTGGGAACATGGAAATGGATGAAGGACGTCGAGCCCGCTTGGTGATTTCGCTGAGATTCCAGTTTCTCAATATCTACAGGGAGCAACTCATCCAGTATCTTGTCCACCATCGTGTCCTGCCGGCATATGGGTTCCCTGTCGACGTCTGCAGTTTCTCGGCCGGGGAGCATGTGCTGCAGAGAGACATTTTCACGGCGATTGCAGAGTTTGTCCCAGGAAGTGAGATCACGATTGCGCATGAGAAGTATTCGGTTGATGCGCTGTCAAATAACGTTTACACGAACGAAGGTCTCTTCAAGCCATTCTTCCTGGCTCATTGCCCAAATTGTGGGGCGACATTCTCCAGTGACACGTGGTCCCTTGATGAGAAATGTCGTGTGTGCGATCAGCCGCTGAAAGATCTCTATCCTGAAGATGACCAAGCGGAAGTCGTTGCCGCGAAGGCGCGTGTCACGAAATACATCTGTCCTGAAGGCTATCGGTCGATGTCGCCGGGGAAAGATGCCGCCACGACAAGCAAAGGCATGTTAAAGGCCGAGACGGAAGTTCGGCTGCTGATTCCAAGGCAGATTATCCAGGTCGAGGAGTATGGCAAGCCGACTATGGCTTCGTTTAGATTGCTTGCCGATGAGAGTTCAATTCCGTGCATCTGCATCAATCGAGGTCGTTTCAAGTGCGGATACCTAATTGACAAGAAAACGGGAGAATTGACATCCAAGCATCGTGCCAAACATGCGGATGACAAGTGGCTTGAGGGTCGTGAAAACGTCATGCGGTCGGCCTTGGCCTGTCGATCTAACGTTGCGGTCTGGATGTGTGCGATACCATGCAGCTATGATTCAATTGAGGATAATGCCCATTTGCGGAAACTAATTTGTCTTGCGCTGCAAGTTGAGGCTGCGTATACACTACACGTAGATAGCCGCTCCATGCCGGGTTATGTGCAGATTCAGGACAAGTCGGTTCTCTTTTGCCTGTACGATACAACGGGTGCAAGCGGCTATTTAAAAGAACTCGATAACCATAAGTACGAGATCTTGGACAGGGCGCTCAAACGCATTCGGGAAAGCCGCTCTGTTGAGGGACGCATTGCCAACCTGTTGAACTATGCAACTGAGCGCGACCTTTCTCGAATCCCCGAACAAGTGTTCGGACTGGCGGCAGATTGGGTTGAAAAGTATTCAGAGTGCCTGACGAGAGGGTGTTATGAGATCATTGAGGTCGGTGATGAGCCGTTAGAAGTCGAGCCGATCAAGGCAACGGAGAACCCTCTCTTCGGTTCCGAGGGGAAGCAGGTTGTCGTTCTCTCACGAAACTGGCAGCTACATTACCTCGGCGACAGGTCATTCCTCAAGAAGATACTGTCGTACAACATGACAGGGAAGGTTTCCGTTGTCATTGGATCGCTTGCTAATGAACCTGAACCGATCCGGGTTTCAATGCGGAATGCAATGTGTTCGTGGATGGATGCACATGGCAATCTCGCATTCCACGAGATCGACTTTAAGGAGAATGGCCTTGATTCATTCTACGAACAAGGACTTCGTTTCATGGTCGAATCTGATTGGTACATGGTCGCCAAGAACGCCGATTTTGGCAACATCATGATCTCTGGAAATGCGGACAGGATGTTGCAGAACACCTATCGGATCACGGATGGCGAGATGCCAAAGATCGTGATCAACGGTGACACGCTTGTCAAGAGAATGGACATTCCCGTGGTGTATCAGCCTTTCCTCTGTCATGAGGGGGAGGCATATTCAACCCTATCGGCGAAGGACATCCTCTCTCGTCTCGGCTTGACACGGAAGGATACGGTTTCACGGATTGAAATTTCTGACCCATACTTCACATCGCTAACGAATTGGAAAACTCTTTGGCTGTTGCTGAAGGAAATGGTATTTCTGCCGACGGCGCAAATTCACATCAGGACGTGGAATCCGGAATCGAAGGATGGCTTTGACGCCGGACGTGGCTATTATAACTTCTGGGCTGGTGTTGAGTTTCAGCACGTTGACTGCTGTACGCCCATTCAAAAAGCGTTGCGCCTGACTGACGCAAGGAAAGTGGCGGCTTGGGTTGTAGGCAAACTGCGAATTCGTGACGTCGACATCTCATATGAGGAAAAGTCACCCTCGCATGATCGCTTTATGGTTGTCTCGTACATCGATATGGACGGGAATAAGCATCGGGCGAGGATCGTGTTCGGCAAGGGATTCGCATTTCTCGATTTCCGACCTGCCCGATCGATTCCGCTCTTCAATGACAAGGCAGATGCCTTTGCGAGATATACTGGAGACCTGACATTCTGTAGGATTGAAGAATGATGTCGGTATCTTCAACCTAACTGTCGCAGTTGAAGCCGCCAAAGGGCGGCTTCGGCCTTTATTAGCAGGGGTCTGGGCGTGGCGATGCTTTCACCACTTGGGTGAAATTCTGTTTCGGCACACAAAGGAAATGTCGTCCGTGCTATACTTTCAGCTACCAAACCAGAAAGGAAGAACGAACGACATGGGGAAGTATAGCACAAAACAGTCCGCAGGTGCGCAGAGAATCGAAACGCTCGGAGGCGACTACGCCCTGAAGTGCTACGATGAGACGCAGGTGAGCGTCAACGCGCACGCCGCGCTGCTGTGCCAGTTCGCCAAGGCGGGCGGGCTCCTCTCCCTGCTCGCGGAGCCGGAGGCGTGGCGCGACTCGTCCGACGGGTGGCAGTGCGCGGAGCGGGACGTCCGTCTCGACTCGTGGGCGAGGGCGCGGCGCATGGTGTTCGCGAGGCGATGCCGAAGAGGAGGAAGAACCCGCCGGCGCGGACGTTCACGCAGCTGCCCATCCCCGGTCTGGAGCTCGTGGAGGCGTCGGACGAAACCTGCGCGGACGGATACGAGTGGCACGCGCTCGTCACCGACCTCGACGTGGACGCGCGGGACGTCCCGCCCCTCTACCGCGGGCGCGGCGACTGCGAGAACGTCTTCGACGAGATGAAGAACCAGTGGGGGTGGGGCGGCTTCACGGCGCACTCCCTCCCCCAGACCGCGCTCTTCGCCGGGCTGTCGGTCATCGCCGCGAACCTCTGGAACATCTTCACGCGCCTCGGCGGGGACGGCTCGCACCGGGAGGCCGCCACGTCACGGCCGCTCCTCCAGTCGTGCATCGCCCGCATCACGCACCACGCGCGGCAGGGCGTCGTCACGATCTACACGGCGGCGAGCGGGAGGGCGCGGGACGCCTACCGGGCGATCAGCGCGTTCCTCGCGCGGGTGTCGTCTGCGTCGCAGTTGACCCCCGAGGGGCTGCGCCAGCTGATAGTCGCGTACGCCCTGCGCAGGTACGGCCTCGTCAGGAGGCTGTTCCCGCTCCTCATCGGGCGGCAGGCGACCCTTCCGCTCCGCTGAGCCGGAAGAGCCATGGGGAAACACCCATTCAACCCGCCAGCCGAAGCTGGCGAGGCGACACCCCCTTGGCTTCAACTGCGATTTTTAGGTTAAAAAGAAAGGAGACGGAAATAAGACGGGACTCGACATTTGACTCGGCAATATGGATCCTCATCATCCTGTTCTGCCCAATACTGGTGATCTTCCCTCTGCTTGCGATCGTGTGGATACTTGCGCCATACTTCATCGAGCAGTGGAAGGAGGACTGGAGGGCGGCAAGGGAAAGGGACAGGAAGCTGAAGGAAATGGCGAAGCTGTGCGAAGCACAGAAAGGAGGGGCGCATAATTCTCCTGAAAGACACTTCGCCCCCTCATTCTCGTCCTTGCGCGGCGGATGTGGGACGCGCGGCACATTCCCACGCTCTTCCGCCAGCCGCTTGCCGACGGACGGCTTCTCGTCCTTTCGCCCGTCTCGCTGTCCATCCGCCGCGTCGACGCCCGCTCCGCCGCCCTGCGCAACCGCTACATCCTCGACCACGCCGACAAACTCTTCCTCGGTGCGCTCGATCCATCCGGCTCGCTGAAGGACCTTCTGTCTCCACCCTCGCATTTACATAAAAGCGAGCGTGGAGACAAGTTATGTTACGGTGTCGCGGCTGACGAGAGAACCGAAGGATGATATCCCATTTCTGCAGGCGCTTGATGCGTCTCGACTTTTTCTTGGTTCCCCGGACCTTTTGTTGGCCCTGGACCATCCCGGTTTCACGCGCGGTTCGTTTTTCAGGAGGCGCGGGAGGGTGCGTGCGCCCAGGACCGGGAGCTGCTCTTTTTCGCGCGGTTTGACTACGGCCACGGTCGCACTGTATTCGTCTATCCAACGCGGCCCCACGCTTTCAGATAGGGTGCGCAAGGGCATCCGGCCTCGCGCTAAAGGGAAACGAGCACCTGTCGCGTAGAGTCCGTGTAGGTCCTTCCGCGCCCTTTCGGGACGCGATAGCGGATCTTGCCGTTCGGTAGATGGGTGGCATAGTTGCGCGAATATCCCGTCGAGCGACGGGTTTCGTCCAGTATTTTTCCTTTTGGACGAGTCGTTCGCTTCGGTATTCTTCGCGTTTGGGCGCGCTATGTTCCCGCGCCGTCCGTCCGGACGTTCCCTGCCTGCTCCTTGTTTTGCGCCGGTGCCCGGCAATGGACAAACGGGCCCGCCCCCTGACATGTCCTTTTGAAAATCCGGTGCACGTTATCATGGCAAATCGCGCCGAGAGACTGTACCTTCTACCTATGTTGACGAAGAAGAGAGGATATGATAGAATAGGGTGAGAATATGTGAGATGAAGAGATTCTTGTCTAAAAGGGCAAAGAATCGAATCGAGGAACGAGAATCTATGAACGTGCTTGAAGACGATTTGGCCAAGGTCTACCGGCATTATTTCTGGGCGGCCTTCGGCTCGGCGCTGGCGACGAGCATCTACTCGGTGGTGGATGTCGTGGCGGTCGGTCGCTACCATGGTCCAATCGGCCTGGCGGCGATGGCGGTCATCGCCCCGGTCTGGAACATCATCCTTTCGCTGGCGCTGCTGTCCGGCATCGGCGGGTCCATTCTCTATGCGGTCCAACGCGGCAAACGCGCCGCGGTTCTGCCCGCCAACCGGTTTTTCGCCGCGTCGCTGATCGTGGCGGCGTTCTTCAGCGTTCTGATCATGGTCGCGCTCTTCTGCTTCGAGGAGCCCGTCCTGCGGTTTTTCGGGGCGGACGACAACCTCTTGCCCTTGGCCGCGCGGTATCTGCAGCCCGTCCGTTGCAGCGTTCCGCTCTTTCTGCTGGGCACCACGATCATGGCATTTCTGCGCAACGACGGCAATCCGCGCCTGGCGATGTGCGCGATTCTCGCCGGCGGCGTCTTCAACGTTTTCGGCGACTGCTACTTTGTCTTTACACGCGACATGGGCATCTTCGGGGCGGGGCTGGCGACCGTCCTGGGCGAGGCCATCGCCGTCGGCGTCATGCTGACGCACTTTCTCCTGCGCCGCAACACCCTGCGCATCGAATTGCCGCGCGCCCCGGCGCTGTTCGCGCGGCAGGTGGTCGTCGTCGGCTTCCCGGCATTCTTCACGGACGTCTCGATGGGGCTTCTCACCATCGTCTTCAACCGGCAGATCATGCGCTATCTGGGCGAGGACGCGCTGGCCGTCTATGGCGTCGTCGTCACCATCGGAACCTTCGTCCAGTGCTGCGGCTACGGGGTCGGCCAGGCCGCCCAGCCGCTCCTTTCGGCGAACTTCGGCGCCGGCAACACGGACCGCATCCGCCAGACCGTCCGCTATTCCGTCGCGACGGCGCTCTTGCTCGCCCTGCTTTGGTGCGCGGCTGTCGGGCTTGTCCCGAACGCCTTCATGCGCGCCTTCACCCGTCCGACGCCCGCGCTCCTCGCGCTCGCCCCGGGCATTCTGCGCGTCTACTCGCTGGCTTTCTGGTTCCTGCCGCTCAACATCCTGTCGACCTACTGCTTCCAGTCGCTGTGCAGACCGCGCGCGGCGTTCGCCGTTTCCCTGGCGCGCGGCTTTCTCGTCCCCGTCGCCCTCCTCTGCACGCTGCCGGCGCTCTGGGGCGGCGCGGCGCTTTGGGCGGCGATCCCCCTGACGGAGTTCCTCGTCGCCGTCGCGATCGGGCTTTCCCTCCTGCGTCCGTCCCGCCCCGCCGGCGGCGTCTCCTAGCCAAATCGCCGCGTTTATGGTATAATGGAGACATGAAAGTACGGTGTTCGCATGGGCAAACGCTTCTCGAGTACGTGCTGGCGCTCGCATGCCTGCTCGGCCTCTTCGCCGCGGTGGGCGTGGTTGTCGCGGCGGCGAAGGCGAAGTCCGCGCGCACGGTGGAACTTGTCCGCGGAGAGTATCCCTGACGAACGCCGCAGTCACTAAAGCCAAGGAGCCAAGAAATGAAGAAAGCATTCAAGCAAGGCCAGACGATGGTCGAATACATCATCATCGTGGCGCTCATCGCCATCACGCTCATCGCCGTCTTCACCTATCTCAGCCGCGCCATCGGCCGCAAGGCCAGCGGCGCCGCGCAGGCGCTCTCCGAACAGGAAGGCGACACGGCGAAGGAAAAGGTCGAGGAAATAAACGAGGATTCGATCAAGCAGCTCGGCGAAGACTGATGCGCCGCGGGCAGGCGATGATCGAGACGGTTCTCGCCGTCATTGCCGTCACGGGCATTCTCTTGCTGGCGCTGCGCTTCTCGGACATGCTCGCCGCGCGCATCTTCCTGGACCATGCCGCGGCGCGCGGCGCGCGCGCACGGACGGTCGGGTTCAACAACTTCATGTGCCTCAAGTCCGCGCGCGCGGCGATGATTCCCGCCGCCGGCGCGCGCACATGGCCGACGGGGACGCACGGGGACGAAACCTGGCTCGTCCCCGACTATCTCGCGTCCGAGACCGCCGGCCACGCCCGCGGCATACTGGACTACGCACGCTGGGACACGACAGCGCTCACACTGGGCGAGGATGCGACAACGGTCCGCGCGTCCCTGCTCATGCGCACGGAAGACGGCTGGAATATGGACGGGAAAGCCGAAATCGAGGCGCACGCCCCCTTCTACATGGACTTCCAGGGCAGATAGACAGCAGGCATGGACATGAAAGCACGCCCCGGACAAGCCGCACTCTATCTCCTGCTGACGCTCGTCGCCGTCTGCGTGCTCGCGCTGACGAACGTGGACGCCTTCCTCGCCGTGCGCGCCAAGAACCGCCTGCAGAACGCAGGCGACGCCGCCGCGCTCGAGGCGGCGCGCGTGCAGGGACGGCTCCTGAACGAAATCGGACAACTCAATCTGGAACATATCCAGGCCGCCGTCCGCGGCGACGCCGCACGGTGCGAGGCGATCGTCCGGGAACAGCGGCGCCTCGCCTTGCTCGGCCCGTTCGACGCCCTGCGCGCGGCGGACGCGCTGGTCCGCACGAAGTACGGCCTGGCGCCGCGTGGCGAATTCGCCGACGCCCTCCGCCTGCACGTCTCCGACATCGCCGACAAATACGCCGGCGCCCTCGACGTCTACCCGCCTTCCTGGAACGGCGCCTGGGGCGAATATCTGCACGAGTGGCTCAACGTGGCGAGCGTGGGTCTCGCCGTGGGGGCGGACAACATCGAGTATTTCGACACGGCCGGCGGGCACCTCCTCTTCGACCGGGACTTCTACTACGCCATCGCCGCACAGAACTGGTGCTGGTTTCACTTCAACGCGATGGACGCTCTTCGGGATCTCGCCGGCCATGCGGCGTGGTCCGACCCGTTTGAGAACCTCTACCGCGAACCGAACTGCGCCAACTGCGAAATCTTCTCCCTGCACGTCGAACCGCGCCAGACGGCGCTCACGGACATCCTTTCGTTTGCGCAGATCCGCGCGGCGCTGGCGGACTGCGGGGACGGCTCCGTCCATATGGACGAGCTCGCTCCGCCTCCTCTGCTCACGAACGATTTGCAGGTCTGGTTCTGCCTGGACGACCGCTATTGGGGACGGTGGTTCGAGGGACGCCGCCTCGTGGACCGGCCGGGCGGGACGGACTTCCCGCTGGACGGCGAGATAAAGGAGCCCTACAACGTGCGCGGCTGTTCGGCCGTGTGCCGCGTCCGCGGCGACGTGCCGGCGACGGCGCTCTCCGGAACCAACACGCACACGTGGGTCGCCGCGGCGAAACCCTTCGGCAAACTCCCGGGCGACGAACCCGTCACGGCGGCGAATTTCTTCCTCCTGCCCGTTTTCACGGACGTGCGGCTCATTCCCGTGGACGCCGCAAACGGCGGCGACCGCGCGACGGCCGACTACGACTGGGTTCTGCACCAGCAGCGGCATCTGCCGCGCTATCTGCAAAGCGGCCCGTCCCCGGGCGCAAGCTGCTGGTATTGCCGCCAGCTCCAGACGTGGGAGCGCGAATCCTTCCATGCGCTCGGCGTGAATTGGTTGAAGTACAATGCCGCATCCTGCGTCCGCCCGATGGGCGGGACAAGCGCCGGCGGAGGGACGGGCCATGGACACTGACCGCCGCCGCGGACAGGCCCTCGTCGAACTCGCGCTCGGCATGTTCGCGCTCGCGCTCGTCTTCTCCGCCCTGTTCGCCTTCGCCGCCTATATCGTACAGTCGCTGGACGCCCAACGGGAGGTGCGCGCGAAAGCCGGAACGCGCGCCCTGAACGCAAGCGGAGCCGGCGTCTCCCATGCGGAAACGCGCGATGTGCCGGTGGACGAACTCGTCGAAAAACACATCTTCGGCAAACCCGCCATCAAAGTGGAAGAAAACGTCTATTTCCCTCCTCTAAGAATCGACAACGCAGAACCATGAAAACCAATCCATTCGCCGCGCGCCTGGACGCGTTCCGCTCCGCCTTGCGCGCACGCAAACTCCCTCTCGCCGCCGTCTGCGGCGAAGCCAACATCCGCGCTTTGACGGGGATCGCCTGCGACAACGCCATCCTTCTTGTGCGCGCAAAAAGCGAACCCGTCTTCTATACGGACTTCCGCTACGTGCCCATGGTGCATCGCACGGCGCCCTGGATGGCCGTCGAGGACATCGCGGCGTTCTCCGGCGCGTCCACGGTCTCGACGTGCCGCGCCGCCGGCTTCGAGTCGTCCATGCCGTATGCGCGCTGGCAACGCCTCGCGAAAGCCTTTCCGCGTGCGCAGTTCGCCGACATTCTGGACGACCTGTCCGCCCTGCGCGCCGTCAAGACGCCGGAGGAATGCGCCAGACTGCGCGCGGCGGAACGCCTGAACGACGAAATCTGGAGCGCGGCGAAAGCGCGTTTCCGTCCCGGCATGACAGAATTGGACATGGCGCGAATCATCCGCCATCTCATGATCGACCGCGGCGAAGGCGAAGCGTTCGAGACCATCGTCTGCATCGGCAAAAACGCCGCGGAATGCCACCACGTCCCCGACAAGACGGTCTGGAACGGCCGCGCGCCCATCCTCGTGGACATGGGCGTCAAGCTCGACGGCTACTGTTCGGACATGACGCGCAACATCGTTCCGCCGCGCCCGTCCAGGCTCTATGCGCAGGTCTACAAACTCGTCCTGGAAGCGAACCTGCGCGCCATCGACGCGGCCAAACCGGGCATGACGACGGGGGAGCTGGACGCCGTCGCGCGCGACTTCCTGTCCGCGCACAACTTCGGCGCGGCTTTCGGACATGCCCTCGGGCATGGCGTCGGACTCGAGATCCACGAAGCCCCCACCGCGCGGAAAGGCGACAAAACGGTATTGAGACCGGGCATGAGCTTGACGATCGAACCGGGCGTCTATCTGGAAGGCAATCTCGGCGTCCGCATCGAAGACCTTGTTCTCATTACGGAAACCGGCTGCGAAGTCCTCTCCCATAGCGACAAATAAAGCGCGGCGAGGCGAAATGCGCCGTGCAGACGGCCCCCCCCCCCCAAAAAAAAAACGAGAGCGGGTTCCCCCCCCAGAGGTTGGAACCCGCCTTTCTTTTCCTTCGCGACAGAGCGCCGCGAATGCGACTTAAGCCTTCTTCGCGATCTCGACGAGCGTCTTGAAGCCCGACGGATCCTGAATCGCGATTTCGCTGAGCATCTTGCGGTTGATCGCGACGCCCGCCTTCGTCAAGCCGGCGATGAACTTCGAGTAGCTGATGCCCTCGAGACGCGTCGCCGCGTTGATGCGGGCAATCCAAAGCTGACGGAAGTTGCGCTTGGCGAGCTTGCGGTGCTCGGTCGCGAGGCGCATCGCGCGGTCGACAGCCTCCGTCGCCGTGCGGAAGAGTTTGGAGCGCGCACCATAAAAGCCCTTCGCCAGTTCAAGGCGGCGGCGGCGGCGTTCACGAGAAGCGGGTGCATTAGTTACACGCATGGTCTATATCTCCTTAATTGCCCTGCAACATGCGCTGCATGGTCTTTTCGACTGTATGATCCGTAACCGTCGTGCCGCGGAGATTGCGCTTGCGCGCACGCGACTTGTAGCCGTTCAAATGGCTCTTGCCGCCCTGCGAACGCAGAACCTTGCCCTTGGCCGACATTTTCATGCGCTTGACTGCGCATTTCTTAGTTTTCATCTTAGGCATTGTATTGTCCTTTTCTTTCCTTACCGTTCGGGCAGTCGGTTGATAGCCCGATCCAGACGGATAATCTGGTGGAGATAAGGGGAGTCGAACCCCTGACCTTCTCAATGCCATTGAGACGCTCTACCAACTGAGCTATATCCCCACGCGGGATTTCGAGTGCATAGTATATCATAATTTCGTGTGCGTCGTCAATAGCAAATTTGCGAGAAAAGCGTATCATGTCGTGAGACACCCGGGACAGGTCGTTCCGAGGGTGGAGAGCGAAGGCGAAAAGGAGAAGGAACGGTCGAGAAAACGGGACAACTAGGACAGGTGGGACAATTAGGACGCCACCACCAAATCCTGCCCATCCTGTAAATCCTGTCTAAAACCCCTTCTCAAAGTTCTCCCGATCTCAACGGCCAATATCGATAGACCCCCATCCCCCATTCTACATTCTCTGCATTTTCTACACGGTTACCCCTCCCCTACCCCCTCCCTCTGCGTTCTCCGCGTCTCTGCGTGAGATGAATTTAGCCGTGTAGAGTTGT
>ERZ808258.512-NODE-512-length-15011-cov-4.426050_pt1 | contig 15011 bp, 7 predicted proteins | sample MGYA00521280_ERZ808258 | MGnify/ENA primary metagenome ERZ808258 (study PRJEB31516, sample SAMN03275585) | gut metagenome | biome: mammalia-associated habitat; material: feces | host: Papio cynocephalus | place: Kenya | collected 2012-07-19 ...
ATCTTGACTGGCGGTTCCAAAACGTCGTAGACTTCAACTGCGATTTCTAGGATAATAGGCAAGTCCCAACACACGACACCCCTTCTTCCCGTTCTCCCGATCTCCACGGCCCATTATCCCATGCGGGCCGCAGGGGACTGCGGCCCGTCAAATTCCTCAACCGATCCTTCTCCTTTTTGACCCTCGCTCTCCACTCCTCGGAACGACCTGTCCCGGGTGTCTCACGATAGGGTACACTTTTCGCAGGGTACACTTTCCCAGTTGCGCGGCGGCGGGTGATTTGATATAATATTACCCAGATGAAGAGAAGTATGGCAGTCGGGAATGTGTGGCGCAAGGCCCTCATGAGGCGCGGCAGGAGCCGCGTAGGCGCGTTTGCGCACGATTCCAGTACCCCCCCCCCCATCTTTTAGCCAACGCACAGAGCGGCTTTGCCGACGGGCTGGCGCGTCCCCTGATTAGGGGTCGCGCGGCTTGCGTTCGCCCGAAAGACCAACCCCCAGAAAGGAAGACATGAGAAAGACAAGACTGATTGCGTTCCTTCTGCCGTTCGGGCTGAGCCCGTGGGCGGCGAACGCCTGTTGGATGCGGCAGGAGATTCCGCTCGTCGCGGGATGGAACGCCGTTCACGTCAAGGTCAATCCGTTCGACTACGGCTGCAACGCCGTCTTCGGCGGCGGGGGCATCGACCAGGCGACCTGGTGGAACCGCGACCGCCGCGACGACGGCACGGGCACCGTCTCGGCCGACACGTTCGCGTGGTATGCGGATTCGGTCGAGCCGAACACGTTCGGCGCGGTTCTCGGCGACGGCCGCTATCTCGTCCACGCCGTCGCGGCGACGAACCTCGTCATCGTCGGGACGCCCGCCGTGCCGTCGGGACGGATCTTCCTGGGCGAGATGAACCTCGTCGGGCTGAACATCCCCGCCGGCGCGTCGTGCCGCGACGCCTTCGCCGGCTTCGCGCACCTTGCGGACAATCCGTTCAAGTCGGTGAACGCGGCGAACGCCGCCGTGCGCTGGGATGCCGGCAAGGCGGTCGCCAATCCGTCGCAGGCGTTCTGGCTGGAGGCGTCGGGGTCGGGCGAGGCGACCTGGACGGGCCCTCTCGCCGTCGGCCTCGACACGGGCGACAGGATCCTCTCGTGGTCGTCCTCGACGGCGGCGCGCGCGATCACGGTGAAGAACGTCTCGGGCGGCGACCGCGTCGTGACCTTCGCCTTCGAGCCGTCGCTCGCGCCGCCGGAAGGGCAGGGCGCGAAGGCGGGCGATCTCGCGCTCCGGCGCGAGACGATCGACTGGTCGCAGGGCTACGCGCGCCGCGTCTACGAGCCGGTGGCCTTCCCGTTCGCGACGAACCTCGCGGCGGGCGCGACGTTCACGTTCAAGGTGCGCCCCGACCTCGACCGGATGCCGGCGGCGGAAGGCGCCTATCTCGGTATCCTCGCCGTCTCCGACGCGGGCTCGACGGTGGACGAGGAGGTGCGCGCGGACGGGACGTGCCTCGTGCGCGTCGGCCTCCGGGCGGACGGCGGCCTCGCGGCGGCGAAAAGCCCGGCGGGGCTCTGGGTCGGCTCGGTGGCCCTGACCGGTGTCAACCGCGCGCAGATGCTGACGTCGGCCCGGCAGGAGTGGGACGCGGAGGAGATCCAGGACACGACGCAGGCGTTCTCCTTCCGCCTCATCCTGCACGCGGCGGACGACGGCGCGGTGAAGCTGCTGAAGCAGGCGTTCGTCGCGTCCGCATCGGCGGACGACGAGACGCCGGCGATCCTGACGGACCGGGAGGCGGCGAAGGAGTTCCGCCGCCTGCACCCGGACGCGGCGATCCGCCGCGTCTCGTCCGCGAACTTCCCGTTCATGGCGCCGAAGGCCTTCGACGGCGCGCTCGGCTTTCTGAAGGACGGCGGCGCGCTGTCCGTCTCGTTCACGCAGGCGTACGACGCGAAGGACAACCCGTTCGTCCATGCGTTCCACCCGAACCACGACAACCTCGCGTTCAACAACGGCAAGCCCTCGAAGAAGGCGGACGGCGCGGACGGCACGGGCGACTACGAGAGCTGGGGCGTGACGCGCCGGATCACGCTCACGTTCGCGGGCTCCGACCCGATGGGCGCGAACGACGACTGGAACAAGACCGTCTGCGGCGGAACCTACCGCGAGACGATCACGGGCCTCAACAAGACGCCGATCATCGTCGAGGGCGCGTTCAGGCTGAACAAGACGCTCGACACGCCGGAGATCAGATAATCCCACCCCTCCACCATTCCACCTTTCCACTTTTCCACCATTCCACTTTTCCACCTCTAACCCCCACAAGGAAACCAAACCCATGAACAACCTCACGAAGACCCTCGCCGTGGCCGCGCTTGCGGCCGTCGCCGCCCCGTCCGTCTCCTTCGCCGCCGTGCCGGCCTCGGCCGTGCAGAACGTGCCCGGCACGATGAACTACCAGGGCTACCTCGCCGATCCCTCGACGGGCGCGGCCTACGTTGACGGCATCTATACGCTCGTCCTGCGCATCTGGAACAGCGACGTCGGCACGAGCGCGTCCGGCTGCCTCTGGGGCGGAAAGTACTCCGTCTACGTGAAGGACGGCTACTTCAACCTCATGCTCGGCGACTCGAGCGCGACGGAACTCACCTCGGCGGACGGCGTCGTGCCGGTCTACAAGAACGCGGAACTCTGGAAGGCCCTTTGGGGCGCGTCCGCGACGGACACGGCGCGCTACCTCGGCGTGACGCCCCTGCAGGACGCGAAGCACGCGACGATCTCCGCGCCGGGCGAGATCCAGCCGCGCCAGAGGCTCCTCACCTCGCCGTTCGCGTTCCGCGCCCAGCACGCGCAGTACGCCGACCAGGCGCAGGCGGGCTTCTCGGTGCCCGGCAACCTGACCGTGTCGGGCAACGCGACGGTCTCCGGCACGATCAGCGGCAAGCTCGCGGCCGGCGCGGGGTCGAGCGTCGGCCCGGTGCGGACCACCAGCACGTCGGTCAACCTCGGCAACGGCTATACGTCCGCGACGAGCGACAACCGCGCGTCCCTGCCGACTTACGTCTACGACGTCGGGCAGTACCTCTACTTCTACTCGTACTACAACATGAGCTTCAGGCCGACGGCGGGAAGCGCGGTCTTCACGATCCCGTCCGGCTACAACATGAAGGTGACGGGCGCGGGCAGCTTCGTGTCGGACACGCCGGTCAACACGGTCGGCGGCACGGGCACGACGACGGTCAAGGGTTCGGCCACGACGGTGAAGTCCACGACGGGGCTTTTGACCTTGACGGCGGACAACAACAACATCCAGATCTGTCCGAGCTCTGCGCTCTATGGACAAGGCGAAGTCCGTTGGGCGCCATCCGGCAAGACGCTGGCGAACAGTCCCGCAACCATTAGCCCGATGCAGGTGCGGATCGTGGATGTCTCGATCAAGAAAGGATCGACGTACGGGACGGCTGTGATTACCTCAGACACGAGCGGTTATGCGTATGTCACGTGTGGCTTAGGGGGAACCGGCACGCTTGCCCCGAATGAGGTGAGGGCCTATTTGTCGAGCGCCAATTGGATCGTTCGCGTCTGTCTGCCGACGGCTGCGCCGAGCGACTGCATCTACAAGGTCACCTGCCTGGGCATCAGCAAGTGCTTTCTTCAAGACAATCGTTAAGGTCGGCGTCACGTGACGAACAGGAAGAGAAGGGAGGTTTCCCATGCGTAAGCGAAGTTTTGGACGGCTGCTTCTGTCCGCGGCGGCGTTGGGCGCGGCGTTCGCCGTCCGGGCCGCCGGGCCGTCGGACAACCTGCGGGCAGACTACCGCAACGCGGTGCACGCCGCGCCGCTGACGAACCGGGCCGGGCAGGTGGCCGTGCAGCTCGGCGCGGGCGGCGGCACCCGCTTCACGGGCGCGCCGTCGACGCCCGTCGTGCGCGCGACGCTCGGCCAGCCGATCGCGGGCGAAAGCGCGAACCGGTTCCTCGGCGAGACGCTGACGCCGCCGTCGGACTGGGACGGCTCGGAGCCGAAGATCGACGACAGCACGGGCGGCCTCGCCGTCTGGGTCGATTTCGCCCAGGCGGTGATCGCCTGCGAGGCGGGCCCGGTCCGGGTCTTCTGGCCCCTCAAGGGCGGCGGCACGAAGGCGGAGACCGCCGTCGTCTCGGCCGCGCCGAACAAGCGGCCCGTGCGCCTCTACTGGACGCACGAGCGCCCGGCCTACGCGGGCGACACCACGTACACCGCCCTCCAGAACGCGGGCCCCACGGTCACGTTCGGGCAGAACTACAAGGTGCATCTCTATCCGACGTCGCGGATCGGCGTCTATGACCCGAAGGCCGGGAAGGACTCCTACGATGCGAACGACGGCCGCGGCTACGTCTGCCTGAACGGGACCGAGCTGCAGGCGTTCGCCGGCTCCTACGGCACGTTCCTCATCGTCTACTCGCGCCTGGACGAGACGCTCAACGAGCGCAAGATGCTCGCCTACGAGATCGTCGAGGTGCTGGAGCCCAAGCAGACGCAGATCGACGTGAAGATCGGCGACCAGCTCAAGCCCCAGACGCGCGCGTTCGAGACGAACGAGCTCTTCCCGCGCGTCACGCGCGGCCTCACGGACGAGTCGGAGAACGGCGAGATCTACGTCTACCAGCACGGCACGGGCGCGCAGCGGAACTATCTCTGGGCGATCCGCGACTCGCACGCGAACCCGTGGAAGATCGAGGTCTTCTGGCGCGCGAAGGAGGAACTGGACGTCGTCTGGCCCTTCGAGGTCGACATCTACGCCGCGTCGTGGGACGCGGACGGCGCGCAGACCTACATCCGCGACACCGCGACCGCCGCCGGCGGCGCGGCGAAGGCCGAGCCGGTCGTCTACTACCCCTCCGGCCTGACGGTCGAGGCGATGGACTACCAGGTCGTCGCCGCGTCCGGCGGCACGAAGGCGCAGAAGCACTTCCACGTCTCGGACGGCCTCTTCTACTCGGACTGGGCGGACGCGGCGACCTACGCGCTCCTCAAGTACACGAGCGGCGACGCCGTGTGGTTCCAGACCGTCCGCTCGGTCCCGGCGAAGCAGGTCGACGACCTGCCGAAAGCCGACTTGGACGTGCCGCTCGCCGAGGAGATCCGCGCGCCGTTCGCGGCGGCGGGCGAATTCTTCTACCCCGGCTGGGTCAAGCGCGACCACGTGGCGTCGGCGAATGCCTACCCGGTGAAGAACCCCTACAACCCGACGCTCTACACCTACCCGACGGCCTACGTCGCGACGAACGAGCTGTACGCGCCGATCTTCCCGGTCAACGTGGGCGAGCTCGAGATCTGGTGGTCGGAGCCTTCCGGCCTCATGGGCGCGCCGCGTCCGAACGGTGGCAACGGCGAACCGCTCGCGGCGTGCGTCTACTTCCCGACCGTCCCGCTCACGTACACGGTGCACACGCCCGAACAGGTCGCGATGCTCCGGAACGACAACGCGGCGCGGCCGCAGATCGTCATCGCCTCGGGCCTCGGCTCGGCGGGCCTGGCCCTGAACGACCACCGCGCAGACGGCGCCGGCGAGACGGCGCGGACGCTCGCCTACGAGCCGACCATGGCGAAGGACGGGCAGGCCGCCGTGCAGCTCAAGCTCTCCGGCATGGACAACCCCGGCGGCGTGACGTCGAACTTCACCTTCGAGGCGCGGCTCGTCTGCGACCCGTCGGACGGCGCCGACCTCTTCACGGAGCGTCCGCTCATCTCGTTCTACGCCGGCCTTGAGGACGGCACGCCCGACAAGACGCCGTACCTGCGGCTCGGCTTCAACGCCGCCGGGCGCCTGCTCGTGGACGGCAAGGACGCGCTGCCGGACGGCTACCTGTCCGACGGGGGGTATCCCGCCAAGACGTTCCCCGGCGCGTTCGCCGAATTCGGCGCGCCGAAGGACGAGGCCGGCGAGCCGTCCGGCCCGCAGGGCGCGCACGTCGCCTTCCGCCACGAGGGGACGACCTGGACGCTCTACCTGAACGGGCATTGCGTCGGCTCGTTCGAGGGCGCGGCGGCGCTCGACGTCGCCCGCGACCACGCGCGGATCTTCGAGGTCTTGGCGGACGGCGTGTCCTACAGGGGGCCGATCCACTATCTGCGCCTCTGGAGCGAGGCGCGCACGGCGAAGGAGATCGACCGGAACCGCTACACGGCGTGCCCGCCCGCCGCGAGCCTCGTCTTCCAGTACGACGGGCCGACGCAGCCGTTCGAGACGAACGGCGAGGCAGACCGCCTGTGGGGCGCGGTCAAGGACGGCTATCTCGCCGACTCGTCGGGCCATGACGCGCGCGGCTATCTCGCCTATCCGGCGGAAGTCGAAGACGGGGACGCGACGGCGGACACGACGTACTGGATGACGGCCGGCACACGCGAGGATCTTGTGCGCCTGCACCTGCCGCAGCCGGGGCGGACCTTCCCCTCCGACGCGACGGTCTACCGCCAGCCGGACCCGGCGCTCGACGGCTACAACCCGAACGAGGAGCACGCGCTACTCGTCGGCGGCGTCGCGCACGCGCTGCGGTGCGACCTCAACCGCACGGCGCGCGACGGCGCGGGCGACGCCGCGTTCACGTCGCTGCCCTACGTGCTCGTGCAGTACACGGACGCCGACACGCGCCGCCCGGCGATGTGCGCGCTCCGCGTCGTGCCCGAGAACGACCTCTACCGCTTCCGCCGCTACCTGACGGCCGGCTCGATGATCCAGAGCCCAGACCCGCTCGCGCGGCTCCAGCCGGCGAACCTGCAGACGTTCCTCTCGGGCCCCCGCTGCGGCGCGTCCGAAACGTGCTTCCGCGACCGCAAGGGCTGGTTCTGGGCGCACCAGGCGGGCGACGGTGGCGGCTCGACGAACTACGTCTTCGAGATCGCCTACCCGAACCAGCCGTCGTTCGACTACCCGGACGGCTCCGCGCCGGACGCCGGCGCGCACATCCCGTGGATGGCCGACTACGCGCGGCGCGACGACCGCTACGTCTGGACGAAGCCCGGCTTCGCGGACAAGATGGGCGGCACGCCGTTCCCCGCGCGCGCCGCCGACGACCCCGTCGGCACGGCGATCGACTACACCTATGTCGTCGACTGGCCGGAGGACGTGCCGGGGCTCTACGTGAACGACACCCTCCACGGCGCGAAGAACGGCCTCCCGGCCGTGCGCGGCCAGCTCTCCGCGAAGGTCCTCTACCAGCAGTCCGTCGCGACGGGCGGCGTCGCGTCCGTCAGGCTCATCGACCCCGAGACGCGGCAGGGCGGCAAGCTCCTCGCGATCCCGGACGACATCCGCAGCTACCGCGACCCGAAGACGGCGAAGCGCAAGTTCACCGACCTGCCGCCGCTGCTCCGCGACCGCTTCCAGTGGAACCCGGCGGCGTTCCACGACATGACGCACAACGACTCGCGCGAGTTGGAGCTGACGGGCCGGTTCATCGACGAGGGCAGCTACCAGTTCGCGCTCCTCAACGCGATGGACGCGCGCGCGAAGGCCGTGATGCTCGACCCCGACCTCCTGCCCGGCGCGGACGCGACGGACTGGGTCGCGGGCGTCGAGTCCGTCTCGTCCGAGCCGATCGTCCTCGCCGACGACGTCACGCCGTTCACGGCGCTGGCGCTCGCGACGACGGGCACGGGCGCGGGCTACGTCACGCTCGTCTTCAACGACTCGACGAACCTCTCGATGGTCGCGAAGAGCGAGGTCGTCTCGATGTACGTGATCCGGGTCGTGCCGGAGCTCTACAGCGGCGACCTGCACGTCTTCCAGAGCGACAACCCGCTTGACCGGCAGGTCAACATGAAGTACACGTCCGACTTCGGCGCGAAGCCCGAGGCGTGGGCGTTCGAGTGGCAGTACTGCGAGCCGCAGGGCGGCGCGGCGGCCCCCGCCGGCGACGCGTCCGCGTGGCTCTCGCTCGCCGGCAGCTGCGGCAAGCCGGGCGTGCCGATGCTCGACTGGATCACCGTCGGCGACGCGGGGATCTTCGGCCTCTCCGACCACTACGTCCGCTGCCGCTACCGTGCGCTCGACCCGGCCGTGCAGGCCCTCGTCGGCACGGGCTGGTCGGACTGGAGCCAGCCGAAGCTCGCGGAAGGGTGGGTGAAGCGCGTCCTCAAGGCGGTCAACCCGTTCGACCAGCGGATCCGCGACCTCCTCAACAACAAGGTCGACACGGCGCTCTCGATGGTCGGCCAGGCGGGCGCGCCCTACCAGGGCGACATCCCGCTCAACCTGGAGGCGCTGTCCGAGAACGGGCTGCTCGCGATCTACGAGACGCTGCTCAACCAGGCGAAGAAGCTCTCGATCGACGCGGACTACGCGGCGACCGAATCGCTCGCGCTCTCGCTCCAGATGGCGGCGGGCCGCCTCGCTGAGCTGTACATGACGCTCGGCAACGAGGCCTACGCGGACGCGCTCAACCCGACTGTCGACCTCGGCGCGGACGCGCGCGTGGACGACACGGCCGAAAGCTCCGTCTTCCCGTTCATGAACCAGTGCGAAAGCCTGCTGGACGAGGAGCTCTGCCTCCTGCGCGGCCGCGACCTCGCGGCGAAGTACGCGGCCAGCCGGGCGTCGGGCGGCGAGCCTTCGGACTATCCGTGCCACAACCGCCTCGCCTGGAACTTCACGGCGGACATCATGGGCGGCCAGGTCGCCTACGTCGAGAACTACGGCATCCGCGACGTCTGCGGCGCGTCCGACGCGGAAGACCCGTCGGCGAAGGACGGCGTCATCGACGTCTACGACGCGAAGGCCCTCTATCCGCAGGGCCACGGCGACGCCTGGGGCCACTACCTCTCCGCCGAGAAGGGCTACTACGCGCTTCTGCGCCACCCGAACTTCGGCTGGAAGCCGCAGATCGAGGGCATCCTCGCCGGGCAGACCGAGATCACGATCGGCAACCTCCACGAGAAGCGCTTTGCGCAGGTCGCGGAGATGAAGGCGAAGACGGGCGAGCGCATCGTCGCGGCGACGCAGCGCGCGAACTATGCCGCCGGCGCGTCCGACGCCTGGCTCGCCGCCGAGGACGACGACGCGACGCGCGCCTGGGGCACGGACGAATGGGCCACGCGCGCCCATCTCGGCGCCTACTACGACTGGGCGGCCGTGAACGCGCTCCTGCCGGCGCGCAGCGCCGAGGAGGGCCTGGTCCGCATGCTCGACCGCGAATCGACGAAGGAGCTCGGCGCGATCGCCGCGAGCGCGCGCCGCATCCAGGCGTCGGCCGACTCGGCGGACGCCGGACTCAACCCGCTCGGGCTCTCCGATGCGGCGATCCCGTTCGACATCTCGCCGGCGGAGATCGACGCGGGCAAGACCCACTTCGAGCAGGTCCTCGACCGCGCGAAGAAGGCCACGAAGGTCGCGCGCGACGTCTTCCTGCGCGCGAAGGCCGCCGCGAACGCGCTGCGCGACCAGAACGCCTCGGCGGACTACGAGAAGCTCGTCTCGGACGAGGAGGCCGCCATCGAGCGCCGCCTCATCGAGATCTACGGCTATCCCTACGACGACGACATCGGCCCCGGCAAGACGTATCCGCAGGGCTACGCGGGCCCGGACATCTACCACTACGAGTACGTCGAGACCTACGACCTCGACGGGTCGGGCGGCATCGGCGGCGCGTATCGCGGCGTTTCGGCGGGCGACGGCAGCTATGGCCGCTACATCGACGTCACGGTCGACGACTACAGGCTCGTCACGACGAACATCACGGGGACCTTCCAGGCCGAGATCGACGAGTCGCTCGCGGACAACGGGTTCTACGGCAACATCATCGTCGGCGCGGTGTCGTGGTACCAGGACAAGCTCGCCGAGGCGGGCGCGTACGTCGACCCGTGGTCGAAGTACACGGGCATCTCGTCCGCCGACTTCAAGCTCCCGGTCGCCGTCGTCGATACGGCGGGCGACGCGCTCGACGGCAAGGTCGAGTACTCGTTCAGCGTCGCGGCGTGGTCGAACGCGCAGTGGGTCGCGAGCTACTACGTCGGCGAGGGCGGCTTCACGCCGAAGCCGAAGGACTTCCACGGCCAGCGCAAGGCCGAGGGCGAGACGCAGATCGCCCTGAACGGCTACGCGAAGCTCCTCGCCGAGATCGACGTGAAGGCGAACGCGCTCTTCGCGGCGAACGAGAAGCTCCAGGGCCTCGTCGACGAGCTGACCTCGCTCGACTACACGACCCAGATGGGGTACGTCACCGACGCGGCGAAGAAGGAGGTCGAGAACTACACGGCCGCCTGCCGCAAGAACGCCGAGACCGTCGAGAAGACGCTCGCCGCGCTGAAGGAGCTCAAGGACACGCTCACCGAGTCGGGCGTCGAGGCCTTCCCGAAGCTGACGGGCCTCTCCTTCGACCTCACCTCCGCCGGGCGCGCCGCTCTCCTCGCCGTCAAGAGCGGCGTCAACGACCTCCTCAACGGGCAGATCAACGCGCAGTCGTTCAAGATCCAGAAGTGCGAGGAGGCCGTCGACGAGCTGGACGACGCGCTCGCGAAGCAGTTCGGCGCGTGGATGGACAACGCCGACCGCCAGAAGAAGGTCGCGGCGATCAAGGAGCAGACGGCCAAGGTGCGCGGCGCGCTCGCGGAGCTCGAGGTCGCGTTCACCGACGCGAACGAGAAGCGCATGGCCTACGCCAAGGTCGTCGCCGAGGGCGACGAGCTCCAGGCCGAGCGCGAACGCCTGCGCATCCAGTGGGCGGCCGACCTCTCGCAGAGCCGCTACCGCAACATGACGTACCAGATCTTCCGCAACGACGCGCTCCAGCGCTACCACGAGGCGTTCGGGCTCGCGGCGAAGTACGTGTTCCTCGCGGCGAAGGCCTACGACTACGAGACGGGGCTCCTGCAGAGCGACCGCGCGAACACCGCAGGGGCGGCGTTCATGACGTCGATCGTCAAGGCCCGCGCGCTCGGCCGCTTCGCGTCCGACGGCACGCCGCTCCCCGGCGGCGACGCGGGCGATCCCGGCCTCGCCGACATCCTCGCGCGGATGGAGCAGAACTGGACCGTCCTCAAGACGCGCCTCGGCTTCAACAACGCGCAGGGCGACCTCGATTCCTTCTCGCTCAGGGCCGACCTCTTCGGCAAGGCGGCGGATGCGGCGGGCGACAAGGCCTGGCGCGACGCGCTCGCGGGCTGCTGGGTCGACGACCTGCGCACGCACCCCGTCTTCGCGCGCCTCTGCCAGCCGTTCGACCCGATGAAGGCACAGGAGCCGGGTTTCGCGATCCCGTTCCGCACGGTCGTCGCCGCGCGCAAGGACCTGTTCGGCAACGACCTCGCCGGCGGCTCGACGGCCTACTCCTCGACCTACTTCGCGACGAAGCTCCGGGCCGTCGGCGTGTGGATCGAGGGCGTGGACGCGGCGACGGCCCTGCCGAAGCGTCCCGAGGTCTACCTCGTGCCGGCCGGGCTCGACTACATGCGCGTGCCGATCAGGGCGTCGGGAAACGCCGCCGCGGTCCGCACGTGGCAGGTCGTCGACCAGGTGCTGCCCGTGCCCTATTCGCTCGCCGAGAGCGACTGGGAGGCGGACGACTGGAGCGTCCTCAAGGACGTCCTCGGCAACGAGTCCGCCCTCCAGCGGCGGCACCCCGCCATCCGCGCGAACGTCGGCGCGGCGTTCGACGAGGCGGCGACGATGACGTACAACGCGCGCCTGATCGGGCGCTCCGTCTGGAACGACCAGTGGTACGTCTTCATCCCGGCGGCGTCCCTCAACGCGGACGACGCGGCGGCGAAGAAGAACTTCCTCGACGCGGTGCGCGACATCCACCTCAGCCTCAAGACCTACTCGCTGAGCGGCAACTGAGAAAGGAGAGCAGGAAAATGAAAGTCCCATCCCTCATCCCCCACGCCCCGTCCCTCGCCCTCGCGCTCGCCTGCGCGGCGGTGCCGGCGGGGGCCGTCCCCCAGGCGCCGGTCATCACCTACGGCCTCGTGCGCGACGAGTACGGTGTCCCGTTCACGAAGGCGTCGGCCGTGACGCTCGAGCTCGTCCGCAACGGCGCGCGGTCTGGCACGGTCTACGCCCGCTGCGCCGTCGGCGAGACGGGCGTGCCCGGCATGAACTACCGCCTTTCGCTGGAGATCGACTCGGAAGGCCCGGCGCGCGCGAACGCCGTCTGCGCCGGAACGGAGATGTTCGTCCGGGCGCGGACGGGCGGAACGGAGACGCCGCTCTTCCCCGCCGCCGTCTTCGCGGCGCCGGCGCAGGGCGCGAAGCAGCGGCTCGACTTCTCGACCGGCACGGACGCCGACGGCGACGGCCTGCCCGACGAATGGGAGCGCTGGGTCATCGAGAACGGCCCCGCGTGGCGGGGCGGCGCGGCGACGGACGCCGACGTCGCGGCCTTCCGACCGGACGCCGACGCGGACGGCGACGGCATGACGAACCGGCAGGAGTTCCTCGCGGGGACGGATCCGTTCCTCGCGACCGACCTCTTCAAGATCGAGTCCTTCGAGATCCTGCCGGGGGCGGACCGCGCGCGGCTCGTCTTCCTGAGCGCGGAGGGCCGCACGTACCGCGTCGTGTGCGCCGAGGCGCCGGGCGCGGACTGGACGCCCGTCGCGACGACGCGTACGGAAGGGGCCGAGCTCGCCTACGAGAGCTACAGGGGCACGGGGCGGCGCATCGCCGTCTACCTCGACGCCCGGCTCGACGCGCGGTTCTTCCGCGTCACGGCGGACTGACCATGGTCGTCACGAATGCGATCGGCATCGCCTTCACGGCGACCCTCCTCGCGGCGTCCGACGCCGGCGTGACGTTCGCCTTCCCGGAGGACGGGGCGACGAACACCCTCGCGTGGGCGCAGCTCGCGCCCGCGTCGCGCGCGGCCGTCTGCGACGCGCTCGACTTCGCGCCCGTGCCGCCCGCGCTCGCGGCCACGTTCGCCGTGGCGCAGGGCGAGCTGCGCCGCGTGGACGCGCTGGCGGCGGACGGACGCCTCGACGCTGGGACGGCCGCCCGCCGGCGCGCGTCGGTCTGCGCGGCGTTCGCCCGCCGCGCCCGCGCCGCCGGACTGGACGGCGCGCAGGTCGCCCGCCTGCTCCGGCGCCTGCGGGAGGGCGACGCCGCATCTATATGAATCTGCACGCAAACCAAGAAACCAAAAGGAGACACCCATGGCAAACCACACGATGAAATACATGAAAACCCTCTGCGCCGCCGCGCTCGGCCTGGCGCTCGCGCACCCCGCCGTCGCGGAGGACGGCTACGAGACGGTGGACGACATCAAGTACAGCTACACCGCCAACGCGGACGGCGCGAGCGTGACGCTTAAGGGCATTGTGGCCAATAACAATGACCTGCCGGAAACCTTGACCGTGCCCGAGACGCTGGGCGGGAAGCCGGTGACGATAATCGAGCAGAATGTTTTTAAGTTTACGCCGATTGTCTCGCTGACGCTCCCCGCGAGTCTGACGGCTGTCGATGCTTTCGTTTTTTTCGGCGCGACGAAGCTCCGGGAAATCAAGGTCGCGTCGGGGAACGCGTGTTTCGTGTCCAAGGACGGCGTCCTTTTCAAAAATGATGAGAACGGGCTGCGGCTTGTCGCCTGATGAGAACGGGCTGCGGCTTGTCGCCTATCCGATGGCGCGCGAGGGGACGTCCTATGCCATCCCTGAAGGGACGACGAGAATGGATTTATTTGCCTTTTATACGTGCCAGCACTTGGTAAGACTGACCATCCCGGCTTCCGTTGCCGTGGATGGGTTGGGTAGATGCGAATTCATCGTTGACTGCCCAAAACTCGCGTGGGTGGAAGTGGCGGAAGGAAACGTTCGCTTTCATTCGGAGGACGGTGTTCTCTTTCTCGATACCCGAAGGCCTGCGCTGCAGTCGGATCTTCTTGTCTATCCGGCGGCGCGGGCGGCGACCGACTACACGGTTCCGGATCATGTGAACGCAGTTCGCACCTCTGCGTTTGCGAAGTGCGAGAACCTTGAAAAGGTGACCTTCCCGGCTTCGGTGACGGAATTGCAAAATAACGTATTTAACGGCTGCACGAATCTGAAGGCGCTGTATTTCAACGGCGCCCCGCCGGACTTGAAACTATCCACCCAGGCGTTTGAAAACACGCCGGCAAATCTGAAGGTCTATTACACGGACGCGACCTACAAAGCCGCCTGGGAAGGGGTCTATTCCGTCGGCGGTGCGTGGGCATATGAGATGGTCAAATCGAGGCCGTCCGTGTCGTTCTGGAATGCGGACGGGCTGCCGCGAGACGGCGAGACGAGCTATGCGACGGAGACGCGCACGGTTGCCGTGCCGAACGCCTGGCTGCTGGAAAACGTGCCGGGGCTGACGGAGGATTCGACGGCGACCGAGGCGGCGGCCGCGCTCGCGGCGAACGGTGCGAACGGCATTCCGCGCTGGAAGTCGTACCTGTTCGGGTTCGAGCCGGACTCCACCACGCCGGCGGCCGCGCAGCTGAAGGTGTCGATTGACGGCTTCGATGCGCAGGGGCTCCCGAAGATCGTCTGGACGCCCGACCAGAGGACGAACGACGCCGTGAAAGCCTGCGTCAAATACACGCTCCGCGCGGCGACGACGCTGGACACGAAACGGCCGTGGTCGGACTACGTGAATCTGCAGCTCAGCGTCGAATTGAAGAAGTTCTATCGCTTCTTCTACGTCGAGGTCGAAGCGAAGTAGGCGTCGCGTCAGACGGCCCATTCGGTGAACGGAATTATGGGGACAGGTCCTCGATTGATGGGGCTGTCCCTATTTCTTATGCCCGAAAGACGACAGAAATCAAGCGTTTCGCTCAGGTATAAATAAAATGAGGCAATTGCAAAACCTCGCGATGGCGAGGTTTTGCAATTGCCTCTATTGAGAACGCTTTTCATAAAAGGGGGCGCAGTCCCCTGCGGTCCGCATGGGATAATGGGTCGTGGAGATCGGGAGAACGGGAAGAAGGGGGTGTTGTGTGTTGGGCAGCGTATTATAGAGGAGAGACTCTCCCCAGAACGATCCCCCATGGCGGGGGCGAATCCGGCCGCGCGGCGCCAC
>ERZ808258.515-NODE-515-length-14979-cov-2.875637_pt1 | contig 14979 bp, 11 predicted proteins | sample MGYA00521280_ERZ808258 | MGnify/ENA primary metagenome ERZ808258 (study PRJEB31516, sample SAMN03275585) | gut metagenome | biome: mammalia-associated habitat; material: feces | host: Papio cynocephalus | place: Kenya | collected 2012-07-19 ...
ACCAAAAAGATACGCAACCCCCCCCCCGCCGATGGCCGAATAAAACGAAAGAACGCAAAATCCGGTCAGTACCCCGAGGTATCCCCAAAAGGCCCACCCCTTACCGCCGATACGACGAAAGGTTGTGACAACGGAACCCCGTCCCATGCGACCGAGTGTTACCTCAGCTAAAAGCAGCGCCAGTCCGACTGTCAGGCTCATCACAACATACGGGAACAAAAAAGCTGCCCCGCCGTTGCTACCGGCCATGAACGGGAACTTCCAAATTGCACCCAGGCCGATGGCGGCCCCGGCTCCGGCCAAAACGAATCCGATCCTGCTTTTCCAGTTAAGTCGTTTATCCATAAATGCGTCTTTCGCAAAAGCGCGATAAAGTCATTATCAAGGTGTCTTTTTTAGCACAGGCAAGAAGCCTTACGCCATTTTGCGCTGACGAACCGCCTCAAACAGACAAATACCTGTTGCAACAGAGACATTCAGACTATCGACAGCGCCTGCCATGGGAATTTTTGCCAGTCCGTCACAACGGCGACGCGTAAGTTGACGGAGTCCTTCGCCCTCGGCACCGAGAACCCAGGCAAAGGCCCTATTTTGATTGACATCATAGAGTGTGACGTCACTCTGGCCTGCGGCTCCGATAACCGTTACACCGGCATCGCGCAAATCCGTAATGGAACCGGCCAAATTCGTAACCGCAATCACAGGAACGGTCTCCCAGGCACCGGCAGCGGCTTTAGCAGCTACGGGACTAAACGCGGCGGAACGGTCTTTAGGAACAATCACGGCCTGTACTCCGGCGGCATCGGCCACGCGAAGACATGCTCCGAAATTACGCGGGTCGGTTACGCCGTCCAAGATCAACAAAAGCGTTTTAGGCGTGATTTGATCGAGTAACTCATCGAACGTCAGTGTCGATTGGCGGGGTTCGGCAAACGCCACAATCCCCTGATGCAGGATGCCTCGAGCCATTGCATCAAGTCGCTCGCCCGTTACGGATGCCACGCGAACGCCTTTTTCCTGCAAACGAGCGCGGCATTCGGTCATCCGTTTATCGTGACGACGGGAATCCACGTAGACAATACGAATACTCTCGGGCGCAAGTTTTACGCGTGCATTGACAGCATGAAAACCGGCCAGTAACACTTCTTTTTCCATAACAACTCTTAAACTAGTTTTTTCCTTCTCGAAATCTTACGTCTGGCGCCGGAAGATTTACGACTGCAACGGGGTTCGCGGTCAAGCGCAAAGTCAATGCTCCGTGTATCGACATCAACGGATTCAATACGAACACAGACCCGATCGCCCAACCCGTACACGTCACCGGAACTCTCGCCTGCGAAGGACTGCGTTTGCTCGTCAAAGTAATAGTAGTCATGTCCGATATTCGAAACGTGCACAAACCCTTCAACGAACATATCCGTCAGTGTGACATATAACCCGGCACGATTCACACCGGTGACAATGCCCTGATACGTTTTACTCGGCAATGATTCAACATACACACACTTGAGCCAAGACGTCACGTCACGACTTGCATCATCGGCACGCCTTTCGGCGGCCGAACACACCAGTCCGAGCTTATTCCAGACAGGAAAATCACTCTTTTCCGGCACCAGAGCGTGAGCGCGAATCTCTTCGAGTGTTTTTTCCACATTGCGGGCCGAGCGCGATAAACGAAGCCACCCGGTTTCGGCAACAAACTTCGGGCTATACTTTTTCTTAGCCAATGCCGCACAGATCGTTCGATGAACCAACAAATCCGGATAGCGTCGAATCGGCGAAGTAAAGTGGGTATAGGCCGGATAATTGAGTCCGTAGTGTCCGATATTGACCGGACTATAAACGGCCTGTTGCATTGTACGTAGCATCGCCAGTTGAACAACCTCACGACGCGGCCCCTCCGGAACAGCCGACAGCGCCTTGTCAAAATCCTTGGAACTCGGTTTGGCATCCCCTTCAAGCGTCACCCCGAAAAATGCCAGTTCTGCTCGTAGGGTCTCGAGGCGATCCGGGCTCGGAGCTCCGTGCACTCGGTAAAGACCCGAGAGCGATTGGCGAGAGATAAAGTCAGCAGCGCACGTATTCGCTGCCAGCATGCATTCTTCGATAATCCGATGCGCATCATTGTGATCACGCTTTCGGATTGACTGAACTTTTCCGCTCTCATCGCACACGATTTGCGTTTCAGCCGTTTCGAAATCAATCGCCCCGCGTTTTTCGCGTGCATCACGAAAAACCTGAAAGAGTGCATAAAGCACCTGAATATCCTCTGGGTTTGCACCGCGCGCAACAGCATCCGACGAATCGCCGCACAAGGCGGCATATACAGCCGTATAGGTCAAGCGCGCATGCGAGTGAATGACGGCACGGTAAAACTGGTAGGCCGAAACCGTCCCCTGCGCACTGACAATCATGTCGCAGACAACCGTCAGGCGATCAACACCGGGATTAAGAGAACAAAGCCCGTTGGAAAGTTTTTCAGGAAGCATCGGAATGACACATCGCGGGAAATACACACTCGTCGCTCTTTGTTGGGCCTCGCAATCCAAGGGGGTTTCAGGCGTCACGTAGTGACTGACATCGGCAATAGCAACCAACAAACGCCACCCGTCCTTATGGGGCATCGCCCAAACGGCATCGTCAAAATCCCTGGCATCTTCGCCGTCGATTGTCACAAAACCGATATCGGTTAAATCAATTCTTCCCTTGTAATCTTTTTTGTCAACAACATCGGGAAGTGCTTGCGCCTGGGCAAGGACCTCAGGAGCAAACGTGCGCGGCAAATCGAAACGTCGAACCGCAATCGTAATTTCCACCGAGGGATCATCCATATCCCCTAAAACTTCAATGACGTCGCCGCCAAGGGCGAAAGTCCCGTCACAAACTTGTACCGGACTGTCAGACAGTTCTACAACAAATGCCTTTTCCCGATAGGATTTAGCCTCTCCGGAGACAAGGATACGTGTCGGGGCAAACGGATCGACGGGTTGCACCCAAAAATGCGCCCCCTCAAGCCGTGGAATACGTACTTGAGAAACCGTCCGGCACACCCATTGCTTGCGCCCACGCTCCAAGACCTTCTCAACTTGTGCCGTGTCATTCGGATATTCATAGGAAGTGGGCATGGGAGAAACGAGAATTCGATCTCCCGGTAAAACAGGACACTTACGCGTTCCGTAAAGTTCATAGGTCTCGCCTGTTTCCGGATTTTCCACCGCATATTCGCCGGAGCGACGCCCTTGTACCGTACTTTCAAACCACGCGCAACGCAAAGAAACACCCCAAAGTCCGGAACCCGGTTGCGTCTCCGTGAGCATCGAATCGGCAACCATGGAACGCAAAGCGGCCGACGCTTCAGCCTGAGACAAACAGGCCGATTGCTTGAGAAATTCCACGAGTTGCACAGGCGTCCCTGTCCTATGGTTTTCGCTTAGCAAGGCCAAAACGCGCCGACAAAGTTTCTTGACTTGTCCTTGTTTTACAGGCACATCCGGCATAGGAAAATCGGACGCTATGTCCTGCATTTTTTTCTTTCTCGATGCCATGAGCATTCCGTCCAAAATAAAAATCCCGTGTTATACTGCGCAACCTCGCTGCCCAAGTGGCGAAATTGGTAGACGCACTGTGTTCAGGTCGCAGCGCCGTAAGGCATGCTGGTTCGAGTCCAGTCTTGGGCACCACAGAATTGAGTCCTCGGGATTGATTTTCCGAGGATTTTCTTTTTTCCGCGACAACAGAAAACAACAGGGCTAAAAAAGCAACTCCCTTTCGGATTTTACCGCGACCGTCGCGCTTTTCCCTGTTTTTTCCGGCGTTACAACTCAAAACGCCTCATTGACAAATACGAAAGCTTCCCCTTTTTATGCGAAATGCCTTCCCGATAGCGACAGAAAAATGCGCCTTGGTACGAACGTCATCGCAAGCGGACAAACACCCGTTTAGCGCGTCCGAAAAAAATCACTCCCTGTAGAAACGTGAATTGCCTGATCGTTTTTCGTCACGGCAAAAGTGCCGCCTCCTTCAAGTAGCGAGCTAAGGCATCTTGCCATGTCGGCAGTCTTTCAAATCCGGCTTGCGAAAGTTTGTCCTTCGATAAGCGACTGTTAAAGGGTCGTTTTGCTTTAGAGAGCCCGTACTCGGCCGTCGTGACGGGAAGCACCGTAACATCCTGTCCGGTTTGCCGAAAGATTTCGGCGGCAAACTGTGCCCAGCTGATATAACCGCCTTCATTGGTTGCATGATAAGTACCAAACCGATCGGTCTGAACCATATCGACAAGAAGACGGGCTAAATCGGGTGTATAGGTCGGCGTTCCGATCTGATCGTTCACAACGCGCAGTTGCCGATGAGTTTTGCCCAGAGATACCATCGTTCGAACAAAATTCTTCCCGTTTAATCCGAAGACCCAGGCCGTGCGCACGATAAAAGCACGCTCCAGTATTTCCCGAACGGCTTTTTCGCCGGCCAGCTTGGATTCACCGTATACGTTAAGCGGAGCAAAATCGAGGCAATCTGCCTGCCAAGGATCGGTGCCCTTTCCGTCAAATACATAGTCGGTACTGATGTAAATCATCTTGGCGTTGACGGCACGGGAAGCGTACGCGATGTTGCGCGTTCCGCCCTCATTCACGGCAAAAACGACTCCTCGGTTTTCCGGCTCCTGAGCCGCATCGACGGCCGTCCATGCCGCACAGTGAATAACGGCATCGGGTCTGACCTGCCCGAGAACATTTAAGACATCCTTTTGCTGCGTAATATCTAAAGACACATACGGAGCACGTGTCACGTATGTGCCGTCGGCAACCCCCGAATAAACCGGTTTTAAATCCGAACCGCAAACCGTATGACCGCGACAAGAGAGCTCATTGACAACATCATGACCGAGTTGCCCGTTTACTCCCGTGACGAAAACCTTCATAACATCTCCCTTACAAGACAGCGCGATGCGCGTACATTTTTTCGTAGTACGAACGGTACTCACCCGAGACGATTTTCTCCCACCACGGACGATTTGTCAGATACCAGTGAATGGTCTTTTTAATGCCGTCTGCAAAGCGCGTCTTCGGACTCCAACCTAGCTCATCATGAATCTTCGTCGGGTCAATGGCATAGCGCCTGTCATGTCCCTTACGATCCTGGACATGGCGAATCAAAGTTTCAGGCTTACCGAGCTCTTCACAAATCAGGCGAACAATGTCGATATTGCGCATTTCGTTGTGCCCGCCGACGTTATAAATCTCGCCGACCCGCCCTGAATGAACAACGGAATCGATAGCCTCGCAATGATCTTTAACATACAACCAATCACGCACATTCAGGCCTTCGCCGTACACAGGAAGGGGTTTGTCGGCCAGCGCATTGATAATCATGAGCGGAATGAGTTTTTCCGGGAAATGGTACGGTCCGTAGTTATTCGAACACCGCGTAATCGTGACCGGAAGATCATAGGTACGGTGGTAAGCAAGAACAAGAAGATCGGCGCCTGCCTTGGAACTACTGTAAGGCGAACTTGTGTGTAAGGGCGTTTTTTCCGTAAAGAGCAAATCCGGGCGATCGAGCGGAAGATCTCCGTAAACCTCATCGGTCGAAACTTGATGAAAGCGTCCGACACCGTACCGTCGACAAGCATCCATCAGGCAGGCCGTACCGAGAATATTGGTTTGTAAAAAGACTTCCGGATTTTCAATGGAGCGGTCAACGTGACTTTCGGCAGCAAAATTGACCACCACATCGGGGTGTTCCTGCGCAAAAAGTTCGTAAACGGCTTTTCGGTCGCAAATATCGGTCTTACTGAAACGAAAATTCGACGTCTTGAAGGCACCCTCCAGAGTCGAAAGATTGCCGGCATACGTGAGTTTATCCAGACACACAACACGATCCTGCGGATACTTTTCAAGCCAGTGGTAAATAAAATTCGAGCCGATAAAACCGGCTCCTCCTGTCACGAATATTTTCATACAACAAACTCCATGCCGCACGCTTTAAATGTCGGATGCTTTTTATCTTTGTCGCTTAAAATCAGCGGTGTAACGTTAGGCCACTCAATAGCAATATCCGGGTCATTCCAGCAGATACCGCCCTCGTCCTCCGGATGATAAAAATCATCACACTTGTAGGCAAATTCGGCCGTCTCACTTAATACAAGGAATCCGTGAGCAAATCCGCGGGGAATAAAAAGTTGACGGTTATTTTTTGCAGAAAGCGTCACGGCAACGTATTTCCCGTACGTCCCCGACCCTTTCCTTAAATCCACGGCAACGTCAAAGACCTCCCCGGACAAAACACGAACGAGCTTGGCCTGCGGATGGCGTTTCTGGAAATGAAGACCGCGTAAAACGCCTCGCATGGACGAAGATTGATTGTCTTGCACAAACGTATTGGCAATTCCGATGTGTTTAAAGTCGGCTTCGTTATACGTCTCCATGAAGTATCCGCGTGAATCTCCGAACTTTTTCGCTTCAAGGACAAGGACACCTTCAATCGGTGTTTTTGTGACAAAGAACTGACCCATAGTATTTACCCGATAATCTCCGATTAATAGCTTAATTTCCCCTGTGCAACATTTCTTAAATGGGCTCCGTAAGGAGACTTCCCGTACCTATCGGCCGCTGCAAGGAGTTCGGCTTTGTTAATCCATCCGTTCTTAAAAGCAATTTCCTCGGGGGCCGAAATCTCCACACCCTGACGATCCTGAACAATACGAATGTATTCGGAAGCAGCAGCAAGGCTTTCCATAGTACCCGTATCAAGCCAGGCAAATCCGCGGCCGAGAAGCTGAACATCAAGCCGCCCCTGCTCCAAATAAAATGCGTTTAGCGTTGTAATTTCGAGTTCTCCGCGTGCCGACGGCGTGACGGCATCAGCCATTTGCGAGACACCCTTAGGATAAAAATACAGCCCCGTTACAGCATAGTTGCTTCGAGGGTTAACGGGCTTTTCCTCTATCGAAAGCGCTTTCCAATTTTCGTCGAACTCTACAACACCGAACCGCTCAGGATCTTTAACGTAATACCCGAAAACCGTCGCGCGGTTGCTCATGACGGCATTGTCGGCAGCATGCCGCAAGGCCTTAACGAATCCATGCCCGTAAAAGATATTGTCCCCCAGAACCATCGCACAGGCATCGTCTCCGATAAATTCCCGACCGAGGATAAAGGCCTGGGCCAGACCGTCCGGACTCGGCTGGACTTTATAAGACAGCTTAAGTCCGAACTGAGATCCGTCCCCGAGCAATCGTTCGAAATTCGGCAGGTCCGCCGGCGTTGAAATGACAAGAATTTCTCGAATTCCGGAAAGCATCAGCGTGCTGAGCGGATAAAAAATCATCGGCTTGTCATACACAGGTAAAAGTTGTTTACTCGTTACAAGTGTTAGCGGATAAAGGCGCGTTCCCGCTCCGCCGGCCAAAATAATTCCCTTCACGGTCACTGTCCCTTAAAGAGGTTGAAAACCCGTTTTCATTCCATCGGAAATGTGCAGGTACGGTTCTTGGATTCGAATCGCAATAATAGCAACGACGGCAATCACTTTCGTCAAAAAGATTGCATCGGCATTGGTTTTATCAAACTGAAGCGAGTATGATGCGCAACCATTCGTTTTGTCACAAAAAAGCAAGGGAGTGAGCCATGTGTGTCATTATGAGTTTGATGGAGGAATCCGAGGTTCAAAACAACAAGAATAAAGAACCGACGGAGAAAACATGCCATGAATGCGCGACACTCGAGCATACCGTCGAGAACCTGCTACAGGCACTGCATTTAACACACGAAAAAAAAGAAAACTAGCCGGTAGCAAAAAGGTCGGGATTCCCGACCTTTTTTGTTGTGCGACTTAGCACCGAAAAGTAATACATCGGTCACATCGCGTTAATTCGGTAAGAATGCACCGGAAGAATCATTAATAATTTTCCGCGCGGATTTGTTGCCAAGCCTGCGCATGACCGCAAACCGGACAAACGAGCGGCGCTTTCTTACCCATGACAAGGTGACCGCATTCACGGCACTGCCACATCACCTCTTCGCTCTTTTCGAAAACACGCTTCATCTGAACGTTGTCCAAAAGCTTCAGATACCTCTCTTCGTGCGCTTTCTCGATCGCTGCCACGGCACGGAACCGCGCAGCAAGCTCCGGGAAACCTTCCTCGTCGGCCGTCTTGGCAAAACCGTCGTACATGTCGGTCCATTCAAAGTGTTCACCGCCGGCTGCCGCCTTAAGATTTTCTTCGGTCGTCCCGATTCCGCCTAAAGCCTTAAACCAAATCGCTGCATGTTCCTTTTCATTAGCAGCCGTCTCTTCAAAGATAGCCGCAATCTGCTGGTAGCCCTCTTTCCTGGCTACTCCGGCAAAGTACGTGTACTTGTTGCGGGCTTGAGACTCTCCGGCAAAAGCCGTTTGCAGATTTTTCTCAGTTTGTGTTCCCTTCAATGATTTCATTTCAGACTCCTCAGAAATTATTTTATTTGCAGGACGACAGGCCGCATTTGCTCTCTTGAAAATACTTACGCTCGGCAAATTCGCCTTTCTTCCCGACATTGAATGATTGAACAGGGCGATGATACCCCATCACACGTGTCCATACCTCACAAGGCTGACGCTCAGCATTGTCCAGGATCGTCGTATCGGCCTTTTTTTTGCTCATAATATGAACTCCTTGTTTTGCTTTAAGCTATTGTATACAAGAAGTTAATTGATTTGCTCTATTGGTCGCATAGAGTCGGCCTTTGTGCATGCCCCCGCCTCAGTCCATCTTTTCAAGTTTAGCGACAGAAAGAAGCAACTCCTTGCGTCCGCACGAAAATTGAACCCAGGCACTGGCCCTGTTTATGCTCTGAGCATTGACTAGCTTAATGACGGTTCCGGTGCCGAATTTACGATGCTTGACCTTATCGCCCGAGGACAGATTCCAAGGATTGGCCTCTTTCGTTGTCCCGGGAAACCCGAACGCCACGTCGCGCATCGCCGGCGTTTGTCGCGACGTATTCTGCCAAGACGATCTCGGAGAGTATCGCCACGTTTCCGAGTTTGTCACGGCGCACAGTGCATCGTACCGACTCCGAATGCGTTGCGTCTCGGTCTCGGGAATTTCCTGCAAAAATGACGATGCTCCGGTCCTGCGCAAATCACCGTAAAGGCGACGTTGCTCGCACCAACTGATGCGAAGATGTTTACGAGCCCGGGTCATTGCGACATACAACAACCGTCTTTCCTCATCAAGCGCCTGCAGTGCATCCTCATTGTCTTTAGCCGGGTGCGGGAACAGCCCTTCTTCCAAGCCCGTTAAAAACACCGTATCGAATTCAAGACCCTTGCTCGAATGAACCGTCATCAATTGCACGGCATCGGCAGTCTGTGTATCGCCTCGCGAATCGCTTTCCAAAACAGCCTGCGCGATAAACCCGTCCAAGGGGGACATTTCCGAACCGGGCAACACGCGCATGGCGCTTTCGTTCGAGTCGATGTCATTTTCCTGGCAAAAAGCCGCTGCCGCACTGACAAGTTCCGAAAGATTTTCCGTCCGAATATCTTTATCCTGCGCACGGCTGTAATAGTCCTTCAGCCCCGACTCATTAATAACCGTATCCACGACTTTTTCCAAAGGCAGCGTTTCACACTCTTTGCGCAAGGTTTCGATAAGATGCACAAAATCGGCGGCACGCGCAAGTCCGGCATCGGACGATTCAGCAAGTCCCGTCACCAAAGCCTGCCACAAACCGACACCGGACTCTTGGGCACGGTTTGCGATTCTGGCAACCGTCGTCTGGCCGATGCCGCGCGGAGGCTGATTGATGACGCGCTGCAAACTGACGTCATCGGGATTGACCAAAAGACGCAAATACGCCATCACGTCTTTGACTTCCGGGCAATCAAAAAAGCGAAGCCCGCCGTAAATGCGATACGGGACGGCATTGACGGTCAAAAGCTGTTCGATTATGCGCGACTGGGCATTGTTACGGTACAAAACGGCACAATCCGAGTAACGCGTTCCCGACCTTCGGCGACTCATGATTTCCTGAACGATGCTTAAGGCCTCCTCTCTGTCATCTCCTGCATGGTACAGTGCAACGGGATCTCCTTTACCGGCACTGGTCCAAAGATTTTTTCCCATGCGATCTTTATTGTGGGAAATGACAGCGTTAGCTGCATTGAGGATATGCGACGTCGAACGATAGTTTTGCTCGAGTTTGACAATGTGTCTGACTTGATACTCGTTAACAAAATCCGCCATGTTCCCGACCCGAGCTCCGCGGAACGCATAAATGGATTGATCGTCATCACCGACACAAAAAACGGCACTTGTGTGCTTTGTCGGCAAAGACAGCATCTTGATCCAACGGTACTGTAGCGCGTTCGTGTCTTGGAATTCATCGACGAGAATGAACTTAAAGCGGTTGGCATAGTGTTCTCGAAGCAGCGGATTTTTCTCCAAAAGATCCACGCATGCCAAGAGTAATTCAGCAAAGTCCACCAGGCCCTCACGCCGACACCGTCCCTCATACGCCGCGTACACACCGCGCATCGTTTCAAACTTTCCGAAACCGGCGGAAAGATCCGATGCGCGCAACCCGTGCTCCTTGGAGTGATTAATCGCCGCTTGTACTGCTTTCGGATCGTTTTCGTCGGTGTTGATACCGGCCTCTTTCATAATGCGCTTGATAAGCGAGAGCTGGTCGGACTGATCAATGATTTGAAAAGCCTTAGGCAATCCGGCCTCAACGGCATGTGCACGCAACAGGCGATGCGCAATAGCGTGGAATGTTCCGACCCACATGCTGCTGATATCCGTTCCGAGCATTGCCTCAAGGCGCGCTTTCATTTCCCGAGCCGCCTTGTTTGTGAACGTAACGGCTAAGATTTGACTCGGATATGCCTTGGAATTGGCCAAAAGCCACGCAATACGCGTTGTCAAGACACGTGTTTTACCGGAGCCGGCACCGGCAAGTATCAGGGCATGCTCGGCAGGAAGCTCCACGGCCTCGCGTTGTTTGGGATTGAGAGATTCAAGTAAGTTCATAAATCTATTTTGAAAAAATGCGGGGCAGATTCTACAGAGTACTTCCGGGAAACTTTCTGTCGAAACATTTCACCATCGTCGGGGAAACTACAACATATACCCTAGGAAGAAAAACGGATTGCGGAATATACTTAAACTTTATTTTCTTCGTTTCTAAACACATACATACGCATCATGCGCGAAACATATTCACCTCAAGAAATCGAAGCCGCCGTTCAATCGGACTGGCTCAAAAGGGACGTTTACCGCGCCGTCGAGCATGCGCTGGACGGACAGGGCAAAGAAAAGCCCAAATACTACGTCTGTTCAATGTTGCCTTACCCGTCCGGTAAGCTCCACATGGGACACGTACGCAACTATACCTTGAACGATGTCTTGTACCGATACCGTCGCATGACCGGCTACAATGTCATGACCCCGATGGGATGGGATTCGTTCGGGCTACCGGCTGAAAACGCCGCATTAAGCAAGAAAGTACTTCCGTCGGAGTGGACCTACAAAAACATCGCCGACATGAAAGAGCAGATGCGCCCCTTGGGCCTGGCTTTTGACTGGTCGCGCGAAGTAACGACGTGCAAACCCGATTACTACCGCTGGAACCAGTGGATTTTCTTAAAGATGCTCGAGCGCGGCATCGCTTACCGTAAGACACAAATCGTTAACTGGGATCCGGTCGACAAGACCGTTCTGGCTAATGAACAGGTCATTGACGGAAAAGGCTGGCGGTCGGGAGCCAAGGTTGAGAAGCGGGAGATTCCGGGCTACTACCTGGGGATTACACAGTACGCCGATGAGCTTTTAGCAGATTTAGACAAGCTCACGGGCTGGCCCGATCAAGTGCGTCGCATGCAGCGCCATTGGATCGGAAAGAGTACGGGTGTCAACATTTCTTTCCCCTATGAACTGGACGGCCAAAAGAAGTTACTGAACGTGTACACGACACGTGCCGATACGCTCATGGGCGTAACGTTCGTTGCCGTGGCAGCTGAGCATCCGATTGCCAAACGCATCGCTCACGACAATGAACAAATTCGGGCTTTCTGTGAGGAATGCGCAAAAGGCTCTGTTTCGGAAGCTGACATGGCGACCATGGAAAAGAAAGGCATTCGCACAGGCTTTTACGTGACGCATCCGTTAACGGGCGAACCCGTTGAAGTCTGGGTCGGCAATTACGTTCTGATGAGTTACGGTGAAGGTGCCGTCATGGGTGTGCCGGCACACGACGAACGCGACTTTGCCTTTGCTAAAAAGTTCGACATTAAGATTGTCCAAACATGCCAAGTTCCCGGCAAAACTTTCAGTGACGAAGCCTGGCAGGAATGGTACGGGGATAAGACATTACCTTTAACTTTGGTTAACTCCGGCAAGTTCAACGGTCTGAGCCTTCATGAGGCTATTGATGCCATTGCTGCCGAACTTTCCGCGAAAGGACTCGGCCACAAACAGACGCAATTCCGTCTGCGTGACTGGGGAATCTCGCGTCAGCGTTATTGGGGCACTCCGATTCCGATTATTCACTGTCCGAAATGCGGTCCTGTCCCGGTCCCGGAAAAAGATCTTCCCGTGCTTCTTCCGGAAAACCTTGTTCCGGACGGCTCCGGAAATCCCTTGACCAAGTGCGAAGAATTTTTAAACTGCACCTGCCCGAAGTGCGGAGCTCCGGCGCGCCGTGAAACCGATACGATGGATACCTTCGTTGACAGTTCCTGGTACTACATGCGCTACTGCTCGCCGGACTGCAAAACGGCCATGGTCGACGAACGTAATGACTACTGGAGCCCGATGGATCAGTACATCGGCGGCATTGAGCACGCCGTCTTGCATTTACTCTATGCACGTTTTTGGACCAAGGTCATGCGCGATTTAGGCCTTGTAAAATTCGACGAACCCTTCACACGGCTCTTTACACAAGGCATGCTCACGGCCGAGTGCTTCTACCGCGATTTGCCGGACGGGCATAAACGTTGGTACTACCCGAATGAAATCACGGTCGAGTACGATGAAAAAGGACGTCCTTCGCGCGTAATTGCCAACGATGACGGCCAACCCGTCACATCCGGCGGCATCGAAAAGATGAGCAAGAGCAAGAACAACGTCGTCGAACCGGGTGATATCATCAAAAAGTTCGGTGCCGATACGGCTCGTACTTTCGTCATGTTTGCCGGTCCTCCCGATCAATCCGCTGCCTGGTCTAACTCAGGTGCCGAAGGGACGTATCGGTTCCTACGCCGCCTGTGGGCCTGGGCTTATGCTCATCAGAAAGCGCTCGTGCCGACCAAGGACGTGACGGACTTTACCCATGCCGCGCGAAGTGTCAAAGAATTCAGACGCGACATGTATGTCAACCTCAAGCAGGCCGAGGCGGACTTTGATCGTATGCAGTACAACACCGTTGTATCTGCCACGATGAAGATGATGAACCTGATTGACGGCTTTGAACCGACCGATGATTTGGCGAAAAAGGCACTTTCCGAAGCGTTCGGCATCCTGATCCGCACTCTCTATCCGATTGCGCCGCACATTACGACCACAATCTGGAATGATCTCGGATACGCAGCGGCCTTCGGTTGCGATTTACTGGATGCCCCGTGGCCGACCGTTGACGAAAAAGCCCTTGTGGCCGACGAAATTAAACTTGTCGTTCAAGTCAACGGCAAGCTTCGCGGCCAGATTCTCGTCAATGCCGATGCCGACAGGGAAACGATCGAGAAAGCGGCTCTTTCCAATTCGGACGTTCAGCGCTTTGTCGGAAACTTGGCGGTACGCAAAGTTATTTACGTTGCCGGTAAGCTTGTTAATATCGTTGCAAAGTAACTTTTAATCCTACCTAATGCGCGTGCTCCCCGCAATGCATTTACGGCGTTGCGGGGATTTTAATTTTCAAAGAAAAATGCACTCTGTTTTGCATAAAGATGCCAATAGGCAAAAGCCCCGCTCAGAGGGATTCACCTAGTCGGATGATTCCTCGGAAGGCATGGATTTTTCCAGAATCAGCGCTATCGCCAAAGCAACAACAGCGGCTAAAGATTTCCCTGCCAACAGCGCAACGATACCTTCCGGATAGTAAGCCGACATAAATCCCAGGTGATCTCCCAGCATACACAACACGGGACCGGCGAAAGCAGAACAAATAACTTTACCGCGATTGGTCATCGAATCGACCATGGCATACATCGGCAGCGGATTAGCAATGGAAACCAACATACCAAGCGTCGCGTTTTCGTCAATTTTCATCCGATTAGCCAAAAACCGTAATCCCTTTGAAAAATAACGCCTGACGAAATACACCATCGGGTAGGCACCTGCCAACATGATGCCAATCTCTCCGACAATCGTTAGTTGCGGTTCGATTTTGGCCATTCCAGGGATGAGAGTGATCGGGTAATAGTGTTCCAACACCGCAATCGCCAATAACAGAGCAAACGCACCAATCATCAGTCGGCCGAGCCCCATGAAAACCCGAACCGTCGCTCGCTGAAAGAAAACCAAAAACAACGCTAAAACGGCGGCGGCAAGAAAAGCAGGCGCACCAAGTTGCAAAGTAAGAACTAAGTCATAGTGGCAAGCTAACGCCACCCCTACCATACTAAAAGGAGATGCAATGATGCCGGCAACCAATCCTTTTGCAATATATGGGCGACTCTTTTCTTGTGCCACGGCAAGAGAAAACGGAAGCGGTAACGTCATGATACAGGCCAGCGTACTGCAAAGGCCGATTCCGAATATTCCTACGGCTTCCGGATGCTTTGCCAGTGCTTGAGCCAGTGGCAATCCTCCTGCATCCACTCCGAAGAGAAGCCCAGGAAACAAAGCAGGATCAGATCCGATGGAGAGAAAAAAAGACGATAAAGCCGGGCCCAAAGTCTTTCCCAACGCCGGAGCGACACACATGATGCCGACCATAAGCAACGTCAAAGGCCCCATCGTATTGAGTCCTTTTTCAAACTCTTTTCCGTAACCGTAACGTC
>ERZ808258.516-NODE-516-length-14824-cov-2.946103_pt1 | contig 14824 bp, 13 predicted proteins | sample MGYA00521280_ERZ808258 | MGnify/ENA primary metagenome ERZ808258 (study PRJEB31516, sample SAMN03275585) | gut metagenome | biome: mammalia-associated habitat; material: feces | host: Papio cynocephalus | place: Kenya | collected 2012-07-19 ...
CATTCTACAGAACCGATTATTAACTAAATCCCCAAAAATGAGAAGAAAGGGGGGGGATCATCATATGTATACTATAGATTTTTCCTCCATAGAATTTGTAGATGATGTTGGTTCTTCATTTGCTTCATTACTGGAAGCACAAATGGAATATGGTTTTATATCACAAATTCGATATGAACAACTTCCTCCTAACATGAAGAATCTTGTTGATACGTATAATGAGCAACATAAAAGATCATCCAATAAATCAAATAGCGATTTAAAAAATATTAATAGACATATTATCACTCATCAATTTGGTGATAATATTACTTCCGCTATTAATTTTAGTATTGAGCAATATGATAAAGCATCTGATGAATTAGTATTACGGTCTGAATGTTTAGTCGAAGCTTATAATAAAATGATATGTGGAAAAGCTGATGATGCTATGAATTTATTACTAAAATATAGCAAAGCATCTAAATCAGATAAAGATTCTATATATGACGAAATTATACAGCGGAAAGAATCAGATGCTGGGTTTTCTCGGCTATTTAATTTATGTGAAAATTTATCAAATACAATGTCAAATTTAATGAAGTCATATGGTTCTACTGACATAACATTTAGACAAGTTAAAGAAGCTGTCATAGATGCTGAATTTTATCCATCTGATGATGATCCAGAAAAAGTAAAAAGGATTATCAATGCTCGCATACAATACAATAATACAATAATGGAAATGTTTAAACTAATGATTTATAATAACTATGAATTATTAGGACTTTCCAAAGACATTGCATTAGTATACACTGCTAAATTATCATCACCTGATCATTCTGTTCAAAAAGAAGCGGTGAAAGATATTAAAAGAACTATAAAAGAACAATCTAGCAAATTTAAAATAAAAGGACATCGTACTTGGGATTTTCGTCCATTGGGTCTTGGTGTATTATTTCAAACAGAGGAAGATATGGGTAGTAATATTGAAAAATATGAAACACCAGATCATTTTATTCAGATTCTTTCTCAATATGATTGTATAGTTCTTGCACATGGTGGCGATTTTCATGATGGAAATACTAAAAAATTACAAGAAGATCTTAAATCATATTTTGAGAAAAAAAGAAAATTTTTAAATGATAAAATTGATGCATTATCAGAACAACGAGATGAATTAAATGATTATCTATATAATGAAACTAATAAGATTCAAGCAAAATTGTCATTGAAAGATAATAAATATTCAGATTCTGAGAAGTTTTTAATATATGTGAAAGACATAAATAATTCATTTTATAAAATGATATCACAATATGATGCTGAGATAAGAAAATTAAAACAAGCAATTACAGATGATCATATAGATAGAATCACAGCATCTACAGATGAGCGAAAAATAATAGAAGAACGAGTTAAATCGTATGAGGAAGAAATACAATTATATGAATCAAAAATAGCTGAATGTAAAAAAGATGCACATGAAGCATATGATGCATTTATGAAAATACTTAATACTAAAAGTAAACAAGATATCTCATTAGAGTTTAAAGAAACAATTCAACCAATATTAGATAGATCTAAAAAGAAACGTGATGAATATAATGAAAAGCTAACGAAATGTCATAATGAACAATATAAACTTTCTAATGAAGAGAAGAAAGCAGAAAAAGCTCTTAATCGTCATATCGATAAAAATAGATATTGGTCAATCCAGCCAGTCTATAGTCTAAATGCTGGACCTTTTACAAAAGTAGATGATCTTGTTCGTCAATTAATTAAAGAAGGATTTAAAAAGATTCTCCTTTGTAACTGTAATCCTGGTGGTCATAAGCTTCCGAAAGATATCACTCAAAAAGAAGGTATTACGATTCGAATGAGCAAAACGAATACCTTAGTTGAATCTGCATGTGAAACTGTTGATCAATATGAACAAATTCATCTTGATATTGAAAACTCACAACTTAATATGGCTCAAATGTGTGAGTCATTTAATATAAATTACTGGGATGATATTTCTTTGAATGAGTTGGCTAATGATTATAATAATACATTAGAATCTATGAATGAGGGCACTCTTAAAAATATATGGACCAAGATTAAAGAACTTATTAAGAAAGCTGTAACTATTGTAGTTAATCTTGTTAAAAGACTATTTGATATAATTAAGACTTTTATTGATAAGATCAAAGCTTGGTTTAAACGCCTTCATGAATCTAAGAAATATGATGATAAGTTCAAAAAATCAGTAAAAACTAGTGTTATTATTGTAGAAAATGCATCTATTGATAAATTTTCTGCAAATAATTGGGATGATTTAGAGAATAAAACGATTAAAGCATGTTCAGCAATACAGAAGAAAATTGATGAATTGCAGAATAAGCAACTTAAGAATTATAAAGAGCTTGATAAATATGCAGATCAAATGAGTAAAACTGCTAATGAATCAAGTATTCTTGAGTTAGATTCTATCGTGAACATGCTCTGGTAAAATATCATGGAGGGAGGAAAACTCCATATGAAAGATAAATATGAAGGCTGTTATATAGATGGTTATAATGGCCACTATGCAGTGTTCGCCGATAATGGCGAAAAATTAGCTGAATATGATACACATAAAGAAGCTAAAGAAGATATCGCTGAGTGGGAAGCAGAAGTAAAGAATGAATCCTATATTCCTGCTGATACCATTGCTACTGGTTATCGTTTTACCATTCGTGAGACTGAACTTCTGGAGAATGCTATCAAGAAGCATGTCGAACAGAAAGTTGATCAGGGTGTCAACTCTATGTTTGATACTGACTCTGAAGAGTTCAAGAAGGTTGGTAATGAACCATATGATAAGTCTCAATGGTGGGATGATATGAAGCTCACTATGAGAATCAAGAAGACTCCATTTCCTCGTAAGAATGGTTATACCAATGGTGACTTCAGACCGAATCAGAAATGGCTGATGGGAGCTATTGAATGTTGTAAATCAGCACGAGATTGTGACTATCTGTTGAAGGATGCTTATCTGTCAGTTGCACATGATAAGAAGCTGATTCAGAACCTGAAATCTGTTCGAGATGGTAATCCCAATAAGTATGTGAATGTCAAGGTTGTCCAGAAGTGGTTGGATAATGGAGTTACTCCCGAGAAGGTTGAGAAGCATATCGAATGGTTTAAAGCTAATTACATCAAGGGACTTCAGGCTAAAAAGAAAGAGTTTAATAAAACTCAGAATGAGACCGTTACTAAAGATCCTATGAATGAAGACCATTCTGAAATTTCTAATGATCCTGAGATGGAGGAACTGATGGCTCTGGCTGGAGTCACTACTGCTGATCTGGATGATTTAGAGAATGATAATGATCTTGATTTAGATGAGGATGATCCCATTGATGCAAATACTCTTCGTGAGATTGATGCAGCTATGGATGAATCTTTTTTGGGTATTAAATCAAAGAAAGAAAAGAATGCTAAAGAAGTAACAAAAGCTGAATTCGATAAGCTGATCAATGATATGATCAGTATCAATGTTATTATTATTAGCAAGCTGAAAACTACTAAGTGGTGGAAAATTATTTTTGAGCCATGTTATAATAACAGATATTATAAAACTCCAGAAATTCACGAAAAAGCATCAAATTTTAAACGTGATTTTTCTGCAGGTAAGTATGTTAAACCAGTTTTTTCTTCTACCTTTGTAAATATCAGTGATCCTAATCCTGATATATATGCAGATCTCATTGCTAAAAATGCTAAATCTCCTAATGATGATGAGGCATATGAAAAAGCTTTTGATAATGCATATTATGAATCGAAAAAGATAATTAAAGAAGCTATTAAGAAACTGGGATTTAATGATGATGGGAAATCAACTAAATATCCTGATATTAAGGTGAGTGTTGGCGATAATGAATATATTTATATTCGGATCGAGCCTATCTACAATGGGTATTATAAGCTGAAAAATACTAAGAAATCTCAGAATGAGTCAGTTGAAACTGATCTTGATATTCTTTTAGCTGAATCTGCAGAGTTTTTACTTGAAGAATAAAAGTGTAGGTGAATAGCTATGGTAAAAAAGTATCGTTTACGGAACAATACCATAGAGGCTATCCTATCTGATGGAACAAACTATGACGAAGTTGCATCGTTCTGTCACGGTAATGCATATAAACCATTTTATATCGATAAGGGAGTCCGGCTATTCACTCTAAATACACGATTTGGAGAAACTCATGTAAAACCGAATCAGTATATACTACGAGTTGGATACCGATTATTCATAGCAACGGATGCCTCTGTTTTCCTGGATCGATATGAAGAAGTCATAGAGTGAGGGATAGTAACTATGAAAAATGTCTGGGTTGGTACAGACTGGCATGTATGGAGTGCTGGACATACTCCTCATCACCCATATCAGTCTGTTAGTAACATCAGACAGTTATCCGATTCTTATGCAAATGACATCCAGGTAGATGACGTATTCATTTACCTGGGTGATCTTTGCGATCCAGCGGTAACTGATCTGAATGAACTGAAACGTCTTGTCCAAAATATACCGGGATATAAGATTCTGGTAAAAGGTAATCATGATACTGAAACTGATTATTTCTATCGAGATATTGGTTTTGATGAAGTATGTGATATATGTGTAATCAATCAGGTAGCATTTTCTCACTTCCCTCTTAAAGTAGAACCTGATATGATTAATATACACGGTCATTTACATTCTGAAAAGAGATCTGATGTAAATGATGCAAATCACATCAATGCTTACCGAGAAGATTATTATAGACATCCAATTGAGATCAGTGAATTAATTCAGGATGCATATAATACTTATCTGAAAGATAGAGTTGTTCATACTGCCGTTGAACTCTCTGATGCTAAAACAGGTAAAGTGTATGATGCTTCAAGAGTTTTATATCTGACTGATATCTTTGAAGAAGATATGTTAAAACCGGTTGATGAATCTGTAGTGGGAGAAGACGAAGTTTCTACTACATATCTGATGAGCTTATCTACTGTAGATACAGAAGAGAAACTCCTTAGATGGATCAAGCAGAATTTACATATTGGTCCTATGGGGAAAGTGAAGACTGATATTGAAATGGCTCGGTCTCGAACTGCTTCTGATTTTGATATTGCACTCTTTGTGAATCCTCGATTAAGAAAATTAGGACACAACCCTCGATTGATGATCTTTGTTGCATATGAACCTACAAACCCTAAACCTGGATTTGTCCATATGTTTAACTATTGGGTTGATCTAGATGATAGTGCAACTTGGTTTGAAGCTTCTTGGAGGAAGAATGTAGGTATTCATGAATTTGAAGATGTCAATGATATGAAAACTGAAATTCTGAATCTGTATCGAGACCAGATCGAATCTAATAAGTACACTGAAACAATCTTCCATTCAGTGAATCCTGCTTATCTGAAACCTGGTAGAGATCCACAGGATATTCTGAAAGATATCTTTGGGGAAGATGGTTTAGTGAATGAGTCATTTGCAATTAATGGTTTGCCTCATTCTTGCATTAAAGTCGATGATCAAGATTATGGTGATGATGGATTAGTCAGTTGTATTGATTGGTTCTGTGATAATGTACAGCTCGGTAATCAGTTAATTCATATCAAGACTACTGATCGAATTCGTAACCTGTGGGCAATCACTGAACAAGATTCTTCTCCCCTTGGTGGTAGAGGAGTTGATGATTCCTATGTAATTCGTCTTGATATGGTTCCAGAGAATATTGATAAGTTCTCATTGATGAAGTTTGTATGCATATTCGATATTATGGTTACAACTTCTAATCAAAGAACCATTGAAACAGGTTGTCCGAATGCTTTATGTGCAGCAATTGCATATTGGTATAGCCAACCATATTATGATCAATTATTTGAATTTCCTGAAGAATATATGCATCCTTCTAAAGAAGTTCAAAAATGGTTTAATATGTTTCAATGCTATCAAAGAACTATCAATGATACTGCTGTAGATTTATTGGTCAGAGATCTTTTCTGGAATAAAGAAGTAGATCCTAAAATTTTGATCAGTAGTGCATTGAAGAATAGTATGATTGCTTGTGATGTAAACAATGAATCTGCTATGAATCAATACGAGAATCTACTCAGCTTAAATGAGGGCAAATTTTCTGATAAGAAATCTGATGATCTGAATGAAATTTTGATGGAACCAGAGGATGCTCATTTGTTCTTAGCTGACGATGATGTAGGAGAGAAATCTCAGAAACCATATAAAGTGAAACTTTCTACGGATGATCAAGATGTAATGGCTGAATCTGTCTATAATTTTGATCAATATATCAAAGATGCTAATATTACAGATCAGAAGAAAATTGATAGAATTATCAAAAGTTTAGGACTTGATGAAGATCATAAATATACATCATTAGTAGATGATATATTAGATGCTAATATCGTCATAAATCCTGAAAATGTTGATAAGGTATTATTGGGTCGTATCAAGAATTCTGAAGAACTAGCAAAATATTTTACTGATAGATTGAGTAGTTTTGCAGATCCTGTTTCAGATGATTATCTTGGATCAGCAGTCATACTTGAATATTTAGTAAATAATTTATCTAAAGCAAATTATATGAAAGACTTCGTCCCTGAGGGTCTTTCTGAAAATGAATTTGCTGAATATATGTCCAAACGATTTAATGAACTTCAAACTATTGAAGTATTTTTCAGGATGGAATTAATTGAACACTTGAAGAATATTAAAGTATCTGAAGCAGAAATTAAAAATATTTTGGATAACCCTGATATGGCTCCTGAACAAATCAAGAAAATTAAAAAGATGATGAAAGACTACACTATCAGTGAAGAAAATGGTACAGTAAAATATACATATGATTCTATTCCTGGTGTAGTGTATATTCAATCTAATGTATATCATAGTGCTGGTAATATAATTAGCCCTGATAGATTATTTGGTAGAGCCACTAGATATGACATGATCATTATTGTGCATCGATCTAGATATTCTACTAAAGATAATTGGGAATGCGAACCTATTACAATCAATGGAAAAACATATACCTCAGTAAATTTAATTGCTGAAAAATATGGAAAGTATAATAAACTTCTTTTATTGATCTGTAATACAGATGGTTCTATAATCCCAGCATATGATAATGTAACTTATAGTGCTACAACTACAATTATGGAAAGCGCTAATCCGAAATCAAAGATGAATGGATCATCGATGATTAGAGACAAACTTACCATAATGAACAGTAGGCAAAAGATGTTAAAGAAATTATCAAGACGAATCAATACATATTTTGACCAGAAAAACTATATTGTTTATCCTGTTCGTGAATATCCTGGATTATATTTACATGATAATCAGGTAGATAGTTCTTTGGTTCATTTTGATAAGAAGAAAGATTATATAAAGTATGTATATGAATTCAATAATATTATTGATAGATATCTGTTTTTCTTAGAATCTTGTAAAACTATTTTTATGATAATGGATAAAATCTATCATAATACGATGAATGAAACTGGGTATTGCTGGACTTGTGATCAACAATCTAAGATACCAACAATCTCATATACTCCTAGTAATCCATTCATATATGGAGTTGTATATAATACTTTAGATGAATGTATTGGATCTATTTCTAATTATTATAAATATGATAGTTGCTGCGGTACAATTAATGTATATCAAGTGAATCAAGGATTCCAGATTATACCTCTTGATAAACCAATTAATGAAGATGCTTATCAACTTCAGGGGATTGATCGAGACCAACAGGATGTGATATCTAAGAAGTATGGTATCCGTGCAGTTGGTCATGAAACTGAAGAAGAGATTAAGTATCGAGAAGAACGAGAGAAAGCAGAAAGAGAACGCAAAGAACAATTTAAAAAGAAACAGAAGGATAGACAGTTAGCTAAAGCTCGTAAAGCTAAGAAGAAGTATGCAAAGAAACGTGAGCAAGAACGGAGGAGAGAAGAATTCAAATCTAAGTTCAATAAAAAGAATGAGGAAGTTGATATTTCTGATATTCCATACAATGATGGTTCACGTAATTTCTTTGATAATACTCCTGGTATATCTAATGGTGATTTTGTAAATGAAACTGGTTATAAGTTTGAAATGTTGGATAAAGTTAAATTCTTTGATCCAATCAATGAATCTACGGATGATCGAACTTTATATCCTGTTTATGTTCTTTGTGTTCATACTGGCACACTTCTTGCAAATGCAATTAAGAAAGCCACTGGATCACATTTCTCTCATTGTACAATCAGTTTCGATTCAAGTCTAAAGAATATGTATTCTTTTGGACGAAAGACAAAGTTAACTGAACTATCTAATGGGTCATTTGTGAAGGAGAGCATTCATAATTCTCCCTATACGAATGAAGATGTTACCTATGCATTATATTGTATCCCTGTAACTGCTAGTCAGCTTGCTGCTATGAAGAAACGTCTGGAGTATTTTGTTAAGAATAAGACAAAATTCAGATACGACTTTGCTGGATTATTCAAGAACTTCTTTGGTATTGCAGATAATCCGGAGCAGCGTTGGTTCTGCAGTCGCTTTGTTGCAGATATTATTAATGCTGGTACTGAACCTGGACAGAAGCCAATGATTCGTGAACCGTCTTTAACGAGACCTGAAGATTTCTTGTATACAAACTTCGCTTTGTACGTTACAAGCGGTTTAATCAAAGAGTATGACCAGATACTCGTAGATAAGGTTACAAAGAAGCTTCTACGAATTGAAAGTATTCGGAGAGCCCAACAGAGGGCAGTTCAGAGCACAAATATTCCTGTAACAGAGTCTGCAGTGTTAGATTTAAATCCATATGATCCATTGGGTGAAGCAATTTTCAATTACCAGATGGCTACTATGGATGAATCTGCTTATCAGAATTTCAAGAAGTATTTACACAGTTTTAAGATCAAACTTGATAAGGATGGTAATATTATTATCCATCGTCGAGAAGTTGATCAACTGGATAAATATTTCCGAGAAGCAAATCAATTACTGAAAGTGAATATGAAGGCAGGAAATAAACAAGGAGTTATTGATCAATTATGTCGTATTCATTATATGATCAAATTGATCAATAAATACTATTTAATTTCTACAACCAAACAGAACACTACAGTAAAGGCGGACTTGAAGAAGCAATTAATCGATTTGCGGTCTGTAATGATTAATGTGTACCAGCAGTATTTATCTTGGGTAACTGCACGTGATCCACAATTTAATTTCCAGGCTGCATATGATGCTTCTATCTATTCAGATAAGATTACTGTTCCAAAAGAAGTATTAACTTCTATTGGACGAGTTATAATGACTTTATTATAACTGATATCTTGTTAGCAAGAAAGGAGAGTCCAGGGGATTAACCCTGGGCTCCCTTCTTTTCTCAATTTGTTTTCAGATATATATTATACATATAGTGATCAAGAAAGAAATAACTCGAAAGAGTAATTAAATTAAGGAGGAAATGAAAAATGATCATCGACAACAGCAAGATTCTGAACAAGAAGGAGGATACTGCAAACATGGAAAATTCCACGATGATTAATCAGACAATTATGAATGAAGAGGGTAAGCCGATCAATCGACTTACGTATCAACCTGCTGGGTGCCCTGGTGGACATCTGTTGAAGCAGACAATTACGGATCTGATGGATCGTATTATTAAAAAGAATGGTAAGTATACTCTGGCTGAGCTGGGGTATCTGCATATGAATCTGGTCAGTTATTGTAATGGTCAGGTTCAGGTTAAAGTATATTTTGCTCCGGAGCTGGCTACCAGCACTGTGGGCAATGCTGTGAATGGGAATGGTCGTATCGTTCCTCATCCTGCGCTGAATGTGTTCAATGGTTACATGTTCGTAGGTGATCTGGATAAGGCAATCTCTTTTGAGACGATGACGATTCCTATGTATGAAATCGAGCGGGATAATCGTGATCAGCTGGCTATCTGTATCAAGGATGGTAAGAAGAAGGTTCAGGAGGATGCAGAGGTTGTCGTGATGCACTGTAACCTGGCTCTGGTTCTGGCTGCTGCACATAATGTATCTCTGTGGGATGAGAACTTCAAGGTAGAAGTAGAGACTGTTGGTAAGACCAAGAAGAAGGATGATGACGTTGTTGTCATGATCAATGCTGGTGCTTATCAGGAGTTCCCTGTTCGTGTGAAGTTTGAGTACAGCTATAACGCAGAAGTATATGATCCCGATGATGCAATCCCTTATTTGGTCAGCCGTATGAAGAAAGCTCAGGATGCTAAGTCTACTAAAAAGAAGCTGGCAGAGTGACTGAGAAAGCGAAGGATGTTGCCAAGGAGGAAAAGAAAAAGACTGGTAATTGGGCTAAGTTCCGCTAAGTAACTAAGAAGGAGTATAAGCAATGAGTACTAATACTTCCAGAGAATATCATCCTGGTAAGGTTGTAACTATCAGTTGTGAAAATCCGGAGGAAACTTTTCGGGTCGCAAAATCTATCCATGAACAGCTGGTAGGTAATGAAGACTATATTAATAATGAGATAGTTCTTCATTTCAGCGATAAAGATGATATTGCTAATGGTGAACCTGATCGTGTATGGTTGTATATCAGTGCAGATGTGAAATCGATGCCTGATATCACAATCAAACTGGTAGATAAGGAGAATACGGAAGATGGTAAACAGGAGAACTAACTGTTATTTCCAGCTTCCTCCTTCGATTAGTGGTACTAATAAACAGACTGATGCAAAGATGAGTATCAGTATCAATATCGTAGTACCGAAATCGATGGAAGGAAGTAAGTTGGATAAAGTCATCAACGAGATGATGGAGGCGTGTGAAAAGATCTTCAGAAAATGGATCAAGAAGAAAATCGAAAAGACACTGGAGGACTAAACAGAATGGATAAGCCTTTCTATGATATTAGTAAGCGCACAGAACTGACAGGCAAGACTGTTGGTGATCTGATTAAGGTTCTGTCTGGGATGCATCCCAATGCAAGTATCTCTCTGTTTGGAGATGATACTATATGGGCGCATGTTGCAACCAATGGAATGAGTATCATGTTGAATGATACTCCTGGCGATGAGCTCTATAAGACCAAGAAGATGGAGTATTACATCTTCCGTGATAATGGTCATCCTCTGACATATGATGGTAAAGCAATTGAATTCAAGAATGCAGAATCTGCACAGGCTTTCTATGAGACTGTTAAGAGACTCGTCCCTGAACCGGAGCCTGATTATTTCTCTTGTGGTGTCGTCACTGCTGCCATTCTTTTCTATGATGGTGGGTATATGAAGTTCGAAGATCTCACCAAGGAACAGTTGAATGATATTACAGAAGGGTTCTATGATGAGTATCTGAAGGTTTTAAAACATGAGTAAATATTATCAAATATTTATTCATAAAATCACACCAGATAAACATTGTGTTTGGATGGTTAAAAATAAAGATCATATAATCGTCTTTGAAGATGACGATGAAGTTGATTTTTATGACAGACTTAAAAAGTTGGCATTTAACTTATATGAAAAAGCCAAACAAGAAGATCCCAAGATTACACATGTAGAGATTAAAAGTTTCAAAGATTACTATCTTAATCAACTAGCAAAAGATGGATACAAATTTGTAATAGGTCATCCATATATCGATGATGATAATATGCCACAGGTGTATATGACTGATTGCAACAATAATCCAGTTCTTTTGAGGAAAGATCCAGATACTAGTGAAATATATAAAATCTATAACGTAGTAATCGAGAATCCATTTGAAGAGGAGTTGAGTTGAATATGGCTAAAGTTCATATGAATAAGAAAAAGGATTCCAATGATTTCTCTTATGAAATTCATAAGGAGTATGGTTTCCTGAGTGATAAGCACAATAAGATTGTAGCTAAGATCTCTTGGAATGACAAGGATCCCAAGTATGATATCCGTGCTTGTTATGAAAAGGATGGAGAGATCAAACTCGGTAAGGGTATCAGTCTGAGCCGAGAGGAAGTTACATCTCTTCGGGATATCTTAGATGATATTCTGGAAGATGATGACGAGGATGATGACTCACCTTCTCCAGCTTCAACAAGTCCCCCTAAAAAGAAACCAGTAGATTTCAATGAGATCTTTGGTCAAGCTGAAGGGATTGTCGAAAAACGGGAAGCTGGATTTACTACGAAGGATGGGTTTATTCTCCTGAAGAGGCGACCTGGAGTAAAGATATGATTATCGATGATTTTATCAGAAGTACTCCACGTTTAGCTAGTGACGAACTAAATAGAATGGCTGAACTTGCTGCATATGATTATGATATGGAGTGGATTCAATACAGAACATCTGTAATACATTTATATCGAATGTATTATAGCTTCTACAATGGATTGCTCACAAGATTTTCTTATCTACCAAAACATAAGATAGAAAAGAAAATTCGGAAGATGGCTAAGCATTGTTTAGATAGTTATATAGGTATATCTGATAATAGGTTAGTTATATCAGTACCATCATTATCATATGATTATCAGTATAAGTCATATTGTGAAGTAGCAGATAGTTATCGAAAGATATTTCTTACTATTCCTCATCGGAAAGAGTTAATACCATTCAATAAGAATATGCTAACATATCTGTACAATATATGATAGAAGGAGAAATATAAAGTATGGAACTGTTGCGTATCATTTTCCCAATTATGATGGTTATTGGTGCATTAGGTAGTCTTGTTGTTAATATCATTCAAAAGGGCGATTGGCCTACTAGCTTACAGTGGCTTGGTGCAATGCTACTATATACAGCACTGACTTTCCGAAATGTTCGGGGATAAATAAATAGGGAGGGGCTTCGGCTCCTCCCTTATTTTCTTTTTTTTTTCTTTATTTGACCTAGACCGGGATTTCTGAGTTCCGGCCAGCTTGTGACAGGTAGTACAGGTCTTATATATAAAGGTAGTGATGGTACTGGCCGGATTATTACACCAGATGATTATGCTTTAAAATCTGAAGTGGAAGGAGTAGTAGGTGAAATGAATGATGAACTTGTAAAGTATGGTAAAGAAAAAATATCTGAAGCTATCACTGAAAAAGGTGTACCTACTGCTTCTACTGAAATGTTTGATCAGATGGCAACTAATATTCGATCCATCAATTCATATAGTGGTGATAGTTCATTAAATATCTTTTGTCAAACTACTCAACCTACTGCACAAAATGGTCTATGGGTTAAACGCGCCTCTTCTGAGATAAATGATATTCAGATTAAAAGTGGTATTTATACAGCAGATGGAACGGCTAATAATATTAAAACAGAAACAGAATATTGTTTATGTGGTGGTTGGTCTGGTTTAGTTGGTAGCGTTTTATATTGTTTGGGTGGATATAAAGTTAGTGGTATTACAGGCAATGATGGTCCAGGTACTGCAGTAATATCAAATACTGTTAATAATTATAGTTATGCATATGATATTGATAATGATGTTTTTACAGTAGTACCATATTTACCATCTAAACCATCATATGAAGCAAATGGAAGACTAGATGCAACAAATTTCAATAGTACTAATCTAACATATAATGATAATATTTATGCTTTGGGATATATTGGCGGCAATAATAGTAATTTAGTAGTGTATATGTGGGTGTATAATACTAAAACTGCGGTTACAACAAGATATGACTTAGTGCAGTCTGGATATGGTTCAGTTATGGATATTAACTCTATCAAAATTATTGGAAATAAATTATATATTATGGTAGCTAATTCTGGATCATATCATTCAATACATGTAATTGATTTAGATACTAATACTATAACAATGCTAGCTGATATTAGAAATATGAGTTTTATTTATAACGGTCCTTTTGTTTTAAATGATAATGCACTAGAATTCTTTGGTGGAATTAGTGGAACTTCTAACTGTGGTTTAAACGGAAAAATAGATTTAGCAACAAATCTTATTACAAAATATGCATTATCTGAACTTAAAATTATTTATCATTATACTGGTTCTAGTAGTTCTGCCACATATAGAACTGGTGGAAGCTGTATTCAGATTGGTGATTTATTATATACATTCGGCGCAATGTCAACTGGAACAGCAGATACTGATGTTATTGCATGTCAAAGTGTTAGTATTTATAACATAAAAACAGGAATCACGTCAGGTCTTGATAGTATATTGCCACAACAATATGGTAATGGTTATATTTATTACTATGGTTACTATAAAGGAAATGTATATCTTATTGGTGGATATTACCACGGTAGTGGATCAAACTACGCTAATCGTAAATGGTATCATACTATTGCTAAATTTGCTATTAATAGTACTGACTTAGAACCTGGAACTATAGTCTGTGATCCTTCTTCTTATTTCAATTCTACTGAGATGTATAATGATGGAAAGACGAAACTTAACTTTGGTGTAAATCAAGTTTATTATCAGTCTGCCGATGGATTCTCGATCCAACTAGCAGCTGTTATTAAAAATGGTGTAGTTACTAATATTAACTAATTTTTATCAAGGAGGAATAAATACTATGTATACTGGTTATGTTGTTAAAGCTGGGGAGACTGCTCCTGATGCACGTATAGCTCTTGGTATTAAGAATTTTAACTACGAGAATGAGGATGTTATCTGCACTGGTCGTCGCGGATATATCACCAATATTGATAGAGTATTGGTTATTGAAGATACTCTGAATAAAGAGTTCAATACTCCTGAAGAAGCACTCGCTGCATATCTGGATTATTTGAACAATCCTACTGAATAAAATTAATCACCCCTCTCCAATTATTGGAGAGGGGGTTTCTATTAAATATAACATTTTTGTACAAAAT
>ERZ808258.517-NODE-517-length-14801-cov-2.652719_pt1 | contig 14801 bp, 11 predicted proteins | sample MGYA00521280_ERZ808258 | MGnify/ENA primary metagenome ERZ808258 (study PRJEB31516, sample SAMN03275585) | gut metagenome | biome: mammalia-associated habitat; material: feces | host: Papio cynocephalus | place: Kenya | collected 2012-07-19 ...
GCAAAAACCGGAGAGACCGTAATTTTGACCGTCGCAAGGAGGCTTCCTGCGTAGATAAAGCGCTTAAAGGTATCGGGGGCGACAACGTCGCAAATTTCCGACAAAGCCGGCACCCCTTTGAGGGCAGCAACGCGCGCCATCACGGCTTTACTTCGGGAACCTGCATCAAAAAGAACGTGCGAATAACCGTCGGCAACCTGCGCAACTTGTGCGGCGGCATTTTCAATACCGACATCGGAGATCGGACATGACAAGACACACCGAACGCCCTCGTACCGCGTCACTTGTTCGAGTTCTTCTCCGGACAGATTGCCGACAACAAGCACATCGGCCTGCGCGTCGATCTTTAAAGCGCAGGCAATCGTGTGGCGCGCTACGACGATTTCCTTTCCTTCGGTTGCCAAACAGACCGCCAAAACGCTCATTTTCCCGGCTCCTTGATAACTTTCTTTTCATGAATCAGTTTAAAGAGCAACTGATCGACCGAATCGAGTTTTTCCGCTGCACGCTCTCGGCTCGGTTCAACAACACTCACAATCGACGTTTTCCGCGACGTATCGACGTGAAGCATCGCCGTCTCCAAAACATCAATCGGCTTTTTCCGCGCTTTCATCATGCTCGGGAGCGTCACATAACGCGGCTGAGCCAAACGCAAATCCGCCGAAACCACGGCAGGAAGCTCCCCGCGCACATGTGTCAGGCCCGCGTCGGTTTCTTCCCAAACGTCAAGCCCCGCGTCGCTTCGTTCAATCCGAGAAGCACACGTTGCAACGGGCCAATTCAAAAGGGCCGAGAGCATTGCAGGAACCTGACCGGCATCGTTATCAATCGCTTGTTTTCCGAGAAGCACTAAGTCGGGTGCTTCCCGGCGCACAACCGCTGCAAGAATCTCGGCTACGGTAAAAGGCTCGACCGTCTCGTCGAGCTTGACGTGAACGGCACGATCGGCGCCGATCGCCAAGGCAACGCGTAGCGTATCGGTCGTTTTATCCGGACCGATTCCGACGGCAACGACCTCACGAGCCTGCCCGGACTCTTTGAGTTGCACGGCCGCTTCAACCGCAACTTCATCAAACGGATTGATGCTCATCTTCAGTCCGGCAAGCTCGACGTCTTTACCGTCTTGCCTCGGATGCACTTTCACGTTGTAATCGACAACGCGCTTGACTGCCACAAGTACTTTCATCGCATGAATTCCTCCGACCGCCCTCTTCCTATGGCAGCCGCAAAAAACTAGTTTGGGATTATACGAAAGAAGACTCAAGAAAAAATTTTCATTATCGGATACGTGTCGCCTTCGGGCGCCTCACCAAGGATTTTTTATACATTTCGTGGCATAGTGGTGCCGCACAGTCGGGCTCCTGTCCGATTTACGACTTTTTCACTTTTATCTTTCGGAGTCAAAACCCATGTTAAGCGACATTGAAATCGCCCAATCAACCGAACTCAAGCGCATTGATGATTTGGCGCATGAGTGGAGTCTTGCGGACGATGAATTCGAACCGTACGGACGCGACAAAGCCAAAGTAAGGCTTCACAAGGATCGAAAAGCGAACGGAAAACTCGTTCTCGTAACAGCGACCTCCGGCATGCCGGCCGGTTCCGGTAAAACCACCACGTCCATTGCGCTGGCTCAAGGACTAAACCGCCTCGGAACAAAAGCCGTTTTAGCACTGCGCGAACCCTCTTTAGGACCTGTTTTCGGCATGAAGGGGGGAGCCGCGGGCGGCGGCTACTCGCAAGTCCTTCCGATGGAATCGATTAATCTGCATTTCACGGGGGACTTTCATGCCATCGAAGCGGCCAACAATCTCATTGCGGCCATGATTGACAATGCCCGGCATTTTCGCCAGGTCGATTTACGGGAAGTCACCTGGAGGCGCGTCGTCGACTTAAACGACAGGCAACTACGCTTTATCGTCACGGGACTGGGGGGACCGGTCAACGGCGACCCGGCCGAAACCGGGTTTGACATTACGGTGGCAAGCGAACTGATGGCCGTTTTATGTCTCTCTGACAGCGAAGAGGATTTACGACGCCGCATCGACAACCTTGTTTTAGGTTACAAATTTGATAAAACGCCCTTTACCTGCAAGGATCTCGGTGCGACGGGAGCCGTAATGGCCCTTTTGCTTGAAGCCACCAAGCCCAATCTCGTTCAAACGACGGAAGGAACACCGGCATTCGTGCACGGCGGTCCCTTCGCCAACATCGCCCACGGGTGCAATTCCGTAGCGGCCACGAAAGCCGCCATGACCCTCGGAGACGTGGCGATTACGGAAGCCGGTTTCGGCAGCGACCTCGGGGCCCAAAAGTTTTTTGACATTAAGTGCCGTCACGCACATTTGACGCCGAGTGCCGTAGTATTAGTCACAAGCCTTAAGGCCCTTCGCTGGCACGGCGGCGTGGACTTAAAAGAAATCGGGAAACCGAATATACAGGCCCTGAAGAAGGGACTCTGTAACCTCGATGCCCACGTCGCAAACCTAAAACATTTCGGTCTTGGCATCGTGGTCTCAATGAACCACTTTGCCGGAGACCCCGAAGAGGAAATTGCCGTCCTTCGCGAGCACTGCAAGGCTCTTAACGTCCGGTTTGCCGTCTGTCGCGGATTTGCCGAAGGCGGAAAAGGCGCCGAGGACTTAGCCCGCGAAGTTCTGGCCATTTGCAGGGAGCCGACCAAACCCCTTTCGTTTACCTATCCGATTGACGCTCCGATTTTGGAAAAAATCACGGCCGTCGCAACGAAAGTCTACGGAGCCGGCTCCGTCTCACTTTCGGAAGCAGCCAAAAAAGACCTCAAGGCACTTGAAGCACTCGGATTCGACCGGCTGGATGTGTGCCTTGCGAAGACCCCGCTTTCGATGACGCACGACGCGAGTATCAAAGGCGCCCCCAAAGGATGGAACCTACCGGTTGCGCGCCTGATTCTCAATGCCGGAGCCGGCTTTGTCGTCGCCACAACAGGATCGATTCTTCGTATGCCGGGCCTGCCGCGTGTTCCGGCTGCTCTTCATATCGATGTCAAAGATGGGAAGATTACGGGATTGTCTTAGTCAAAACTATTCCTTTCTCCGATAAACAGAACCCGCCGAAATTCGGCGGGCTTCGTGTTTTTAAGCTTAGCGTGCGCGATTAATGCGACAAAACACGCGCGGCAAGTTTCCCGAGCAAAGGCTCAAATTTAACGCCGTACCAGTGATTCTTTTCCGCCTGCGTCGCCTCGATGCTCTCAACCGTAAAGTCTGCGGCAATTTGAGCGGCTTCGTTCACATCGATTCCGGCCAAATAGGCTCCGGCAAAGGCCGCAGCATACACATCTCCCGTGCCGTGGCACCCTTGCGCAATCTTGCGATGCTCGTAGTAGTACATGTCGGCCCCGGGACGACTGACGACAACACCGGTTTTGCCGGGACGGTATCCGATACCGGTTAAAACAACGGTCTTGGCACCTAATGCATGCAGTGCGGAGGCCAAATCGGCCACATAAGCCGCATCGTACGTCTCGCGGTACTCTTTACCTGTCAAAAACGCCGCTTCCGAAATGTTCGGCAGGAGAAAATCTGCACACGCAACAAGCGTGCGCATCGCTTTGACATACTCGGCATTAAAGGCCGGATAAAGTTTTCCGTTATCTGCCATCGCAGGATCAATGATGGCCGGCGCACCGGGCTTGGAACACGTCTGAATGATGCGCTTGACAATGGCAATCTGCTCGCGACTTCCGAGGTACCCGGTCGTCACGGCATCGAACGTAATCCCCTCTTTGACCCAGTGCTCGCGAATCGGCTCCATGTCCGAGGTTAAATCACGGAACGTAAATCCCGTAAATCCGGCCGTATGCGTTGAGAGAACGGCCGAGGGAAGAATGGCCGTCTCGTGGCCGCACGCCGACAAAATCGGCAAAGCCACCGTAAGGGAACACTGTCCGACACAGGAAATATCCTGAATGGTTAATACTCTTTTGTAAGTCACAAACTACTCTCCGTCAAAATTCGTATGATTTGTCGTTATCTGTTTTTTTCTGAGCGATTCGACGTGCTGCAAATAAGCCTCATCGACATCACCCGTCACATACCGCCCGTCAAAACATGAGCAATCGTAGTGTTTGACCGCAGGGTTTAATTGAATAATCGCCTCTTTCAAATCCTCAAGATCTTGGTAAATAACGGCATCGGCTCCGATAACCTTTGCAACACCGTCTTCATCCAAGCCGTGTCCGCAAATAAGTTCATCGCGCGTAGTCATATCGATGCCGTACACATTCGGGAACATCACGCGCGGCGCCGTCGATGCAACAAAGACCTTCTTGGCACCGGCCTCGCGCGCGAGTCGGACAATCTCACACATCGTCGTCCCACGCACAATGGAATCATCGACAAGAAGCACGGCTTTGCCTTCGAACTCAACAGGCATGCCGTTTAACTTCTGTCGCACGGTTTTAACGCGCATCGATTGTCCGGGCATGATAAACGTACGTCCGACGTAGCGATTCTTTAAGAAGCCCTCGCGGTACGGCAGCTTTAGCACTGCCGCCAGTTGCTGTGCTGCCGGCCGCCCTGAATCGGGAATCGGCATGACGACGTCAATATCGGCAAGATTGAGTTTTTTCTGCACTCGCGCCGCCAGTTTGGCTCCCAAAGCCAAGCGTGCCGCATACACGCTCACTCCGTCGAGAACACTATCGGGACGCGCGATATACACGAGTTCGAAAATGCAGGGACACAGGTCCGTCTTCTCAGCACAAACGGCGCTGAAAAGCTCCCGATTACGGTTGATAAAAACAACTTCCCCGGGCGCAATGTCCCGCATAAATTCAAATCCGAGGCCGTTTAACGCCACAGACTCGGAAGCGACCATATAGTCGTATGTGCCGTCGGCTTTTTTTAGTCGTCCGATGCAAAGCGGTCTGATGCCGTTGGGATCCCGGAAAGCGACAAGCCCCTTATTAATAATCAGGGCGACATCGGCAAAAGCCCCCCTGGCACGCGAATAGACCGAGCGCATGGCCGCAAACAATCGTTCGGGACTAAACTGCCCGCGCCCCGAACAGTGCCGGGAAATTTCATCGGCAACGACATTCAGTAGGATTTCTCCGTCACCGACCGTGTTGATATGACGAAGATCCTCATCGTACAGCTCGTCGCGTAGCGCATCGGCATTGGTTAAATTGCCTTCATGACAATACGAAATACCGTACGGGGCATTGACATAAAAAGGGGAACTTTCTTCATTGGACGAGGCAGTGACGCACGTCGGGTACCGACAGTGTCCGACACCGGAATTACCTGTCAGGTTTCGCATATCCCGTGTGCGAAAAACGGAATTAACCAATCCCAAACCCTTGCATAAATGAAACTGCAATCCTTCAACCGTGGCAATACCCGCTGAATTCTGCCCGCGATGTTGCAGTAAGAGCAATGCATCGTAAATGACCTGATTCACGGGCTCATTACTGATTAATCCGACAACTCCGCTCATAGTATGTATTCAAATCCTATTGTCTGCCCCCGAAATTTCCGGGAGCTTACCGCTGTTAATAAATTCGAAATTCCTGCCGCATCCGGGCAATCGTCACCGGCAATATCGGCATCGATAAATCAATGACGCGTTCTGCCGGAACAATGAGCACGGAATTGCGCCAATAGCCCGAACGTGTAAAGCTCGTCATGCCGAGCAAAAAGACGCAGGCACAAACAATCACGACACCGCGCACAAAACCGAAAACCGCCCCGATAGAGCGATCCTCAAACGATACGGATGCGGCCGAAAGTGCGGCCCCGGCAATGCGGCCGAGAATCCCGCAAGCAAAAAGCACGATAACGGCAATCAGAATTGCCCCGAAGATCGTTCGAATCGATCCGTCGACGCTCGGCAAAGGAATCAGTTCCCCTGCCCAAGGAGAAAACTTAAGTGCCAGGACAATCGCAAGAATCCAACCGACAATCGCCATCAGTTCCCGAATGATGCCCCGAAAAAGCCCGACGATCGTCGAGATACAAAGGACGGCAAGAATAATCCAATCAACTTCATTCATAAGTCGCCAGCTACGGTTTCTTAGCGGGTTTTTCCGTCATGATCCCGCCGTTCGTTACGGAATTAAGGGCCAGTTTATCCAAAGCGACCCGTGCCTTTTCTATCGAATCGAATCGACCGACGCGCACACGCCACAAATCGGATTTATGCCGCCGTGTTTTTTCAATATAAACCGGAAGGCCGAGTTTGCGGATGCGCGAGGCGCGTTCGACGGCCGAAGCCTTATTGCTCGTGGCAACAATTTGAATGTAATAGCGTTTGGTCGTTGTGCCGGCATTCTTATCCCTGCTTGCAAGGGACTTTTCTTTGGTCGCCGATGTTTGTGTCGTAGCGTCCTTTTTCTTTGCAAAACTTAGATGAGCAGCACCTTTCTTATCCGTTTCGCGTCTAACCGAAGTCTCTTTGGCAAGCACACTCGATTCAGAAGCAGAAGAAAGCGGCTTTGCCTTACCGACAGCCGGCGGATTTGCCTGACTCAGGTTACGCGCCACCTCCTCGGCTTTTTTAGCGTTTTTCTCTTTATCCGAGCTCTTCGGAACTATGCTCATGCGTTGCGCGTACGGCAGCTTCGAAGGTGTACCGATCCGGGTTTGCGCTCCGGGAACAGCGTATTGCTCTGCCGGTTCAAAGACCCAGGGCAGCACGGCACACAAAAAAAGAACAAAGGCGATAAAGCCGAACACACGCCGACGAAAGGCCCCGGGACCGGTCTTTTTCGACGCACCTGCCAGAGAAGCGCCTGCGTAGTCACTCCCGAGGCGATCGGACGAACACGGCTCCGAATTCGGACCGAATAGTTTTTGGAATTTATCGAGCATGAGGATCGGACAAATGTGCGTACGCCCCGAAAGTCTGTAACGTCCGTACGGCGTGCCCAACGGTCACAAAGGAACCGAACACGAGGATTCTAACAGGGCCCTGCGACTTACGCTTTGCCGCATCAAGTGCAGATCGAAGTGCCGAATCGACCGAATGAAACACACGGATGTCTTGATCGGAAATACCTGCCTCACGCATCGCTTCGATCAGTTCGTCCGCGCGAGCCCCGCGAGGCTCGGTTAATCCTGAGACAAACCAGTGACTGACGGCCGGAGCAAGTGTTTTAGCAACCGACCGCATGTCTTTATCGCGAAGCATTGCAAAGACCGCATAGAGTGTTTCTCCCGGCACCGCCGAAGCCTGAACGTTTTTAAAGAGCACGGCAGCGGCCTGCGGATTGTGCCCGACATCAATCCAAACGGGAATCGTCGGGTAGTGCGGTATCGTGAAACGTTCGAAACGTCCGGGCATATACGCCGATTGAAGGCCTTTTTCAACGGCTTTACGCGTCACGGGAAGCTTATCGGCTAAAAGCGTGACGGCCGCTAAGGCTCCGGCCGCATTTTGGATTTGATTGCCGCCGATCAAAGTCGGTTTCGGCAGATCCGTATAACACACGTCGCCGAAATGAAAATCAAAGGTCGTATTCTTGACGGTTGTCGTGTAATCTTTTCCGTAACGGACAAGCAAAGCGCCGATTTTACGAGCATAGTCAATAAGCGTTATCGGCGGATCGATATCGGTCGCAAGTGCCGGTTTGCCGGGGCGGTAAATGCAGGCTTTCTCATAGGCGATTGCCTCGCGTGTCGTCCCTAAATAGGTCGTATGGTCGATTCCCACGGCGCAAACAATGCCGCAGTCCGTGTCAATCGCATTCATGGCATCAAGACGACCGCCGAGTCCGATTTCAAGAACAACGGCGTCGAGCTTAGCCTCGGAAAAAATCTTCAGAATTGCCAACCCCGTAAACTCAAAGTACGTAAGCGGCATTCCGTCCCTTGCACGATCAACCTCGGCAAAGGCTCGGCAAAGAACGGCGTCCGAAACCTCTTTCCCGTCAATCACGGCCCTTTCGTTAAAACGGATCAGATGAGGCGACGTATGCATGCCGACGCGATATCCCGCTGCGAGCAAAATGGAACTTAAAAAGGCGCAGGTACTGCCCTTGCCGTTGGTACCGGCAACGGTAAAAACAGGACAGGTAAAACAAATACCCATTCGCGCAATCATCGTGTGCATGCGCGTCAGGCCCAACTCAATGGGCTTTTCCGTAAGATGCTCGGCGTAGTTAAGCCACGCATTAAGCGAGTTCGGATGATTTTGAATAGGACTTGTTGACATAATTACAAGACGAGCCGAACCAGAAAGCGACCGATTTCAAGGAAGGGACGAATAAAAAACGTCGTCGCTCCGCTTGCAATTAACACAAGCAGGATAATGAGCCCGTAGCGTTCGAGTTTGGAAAACGCATAAGCCCAGCGCCAAGGCAAAAGGCCGGAAACGATTCTTCCCCCGTCTAAGGGCAAAATCGGAATTAAATTAAACGCCATGAGCATCAAATTAACGGAAATGCCGGCGTACGCAAAAGAAACCGCAAGATGAAGAACGGCCTGGTCGTGTGCAATCAAAAGCGATAAACGTAGGAAAAGCGCCCAGCAAAGCGCCTGAATGAGGTTGCACGCGGGGCCTGCCAAAGCAACCCAAATCATATCGCGCTTAGGATTGCGTAGCATTGCGAAATTGACGGGAACGGGCTTGGCCCACCCGAAAAGAATTCCCCCTACCCCCGTTAAAAGCGAAGAGATCAAAAGCAGTCCCGGAACCAAAATCGTTCCGATCGGGTCAATGTGGTGTAACGGGTTAAGGCTTAACCGGCCCAAGCGGTACGCCGTGTCATCACCGAAACACCGAGCCGCATAGGCGTGTGCCGACTCATGCAGCGTAATGGCAAGGACGGACGGAATCGCGTAAATCAAAAGAGTGGTCAGAATTTGGAGCATAGGGGCGTTAGTCTAGCAAAACCCCCTGTTTTTGGATTCCCGATGTCTGCGGAAAATTCACATCGATTTGTTTCTATTTAAGGCAAAAAAACCTCCGGAATTCGTAAGGGAACGCCGGAGGATTGAGGTCCTAAACCTGCCGGTACATTCGATTCGAATGCACCGTTAAGAGGCCATTAGAAAACCTTGCAAGCCACGAAGCCGAAGGCAACGCTGAAGACAATCGCGAGAACGCCGGGCAGGAAGAACGCGTGGTTAAACACGTACTTACCGATGCGCGTCGTACCCGTGTCGTCCATCTGAACCGCGCCGAGCAATGTCGGGTAGGTCGGCAGAACGAACAGAGCGCTGACAGCCGCGAAGCAGGCAACGAGCATGTAGCTGTCGCCGGGGTTAGCCGCCGAAATACCGAGGGCTGCAATGATAGACGGCGTGATGGCCTTGGCGGTAGCAGCCTGAGAGTAAAGGAGCATAGCCGCAAAGAAGAACACGACGGCAAGTAAAGCCGGATACTGAGAAACGGACGAGGCCGCCAGAGCCTTAATTTCCGCAACGTGGCCGGAAACGAACGTGTCGCCGAGCCAAGCAACGCCCAAGACACACACGCAGGCAACCATACCGCTCTTGAAAACGCTCGTAGAGGCCACGTTACCGATTTGAACCTTGCAGGTCATCGTGATTAACGTGCCGATCGTGAGCATGATGCTCATAATAGCCGCATCACGCGGAACGATAACGGGTTTGATGAGACCGACAGCCGGGGAAATAGCAGAAGCGTACAGAACAACCGCAATAACACCAAGGAGGAAGATGCCGACGGAACGCTTGGCAAAGGGCTTCAGTTCCTTAACGATTTCTCCCTTGGGCGCTTCGATCAGGCCCGCAGCCAAACGTTCGCGATAAACCGGATCGTTTTCCAGCTTCATATCGGAGATAAGTGTCATGATGAAGGCTGTGACCATGCAGCCGGCGAACGTGGTGAGCAACCAAATGCCGAGCAAGGCCGGGTAGCTCCAACCTAACGGTTCCAAAACGCCGCTCATGTAGATCACGGCCGCGGAAACCGGAGACGCCGTAATAGCAATCTGGCTGGCAACAACGGCGATGGAAAGCGGAACGACAGGCTTGATGTGCTGTTCCTTAGCAACTTCGACGATAACGGGAATCATCGAGAAGGCCGTGTGCCCCGTGCCGGCAAAAATCGTCAGAACATAGGTGACGGTCGGCGCAAGGTAATTGATGTTTTTCGGATTGCTACGCAGGATGCGTTCGGCAATTTGCACGAGATAATCCAGACCGCCGGCCAACTGCATCGCGGAAATAGCCGCAATCACAGACGCGATGATCAGAATCACATCCCAGGGAATCGTACCCGGTTTCATCCCAAGGCAGATGCCCAACACAAGTACGCCTAAACCACCGGCGTAGCCGATACCGATACCGCCCAAGCGGACACCCAAAAAGATGGCGCCGAGCAGCACGATAATCTGAAGAATCAACATAATATCCATAACCCCTCCAGGTTTCGGTTAGTTGTTATTAGAAAAGCCTTCGGGACCAACCTCCCGGGGTCTTCTCTTTCTTCGGAGGAAGACCAGGCTGACAAAAATCCGCGCACAGTGCCTCTTGAAAAGAAACACTCTGCGCGGAAAAGGGTATCGAACCTTACATTACGAACTTAGGCGCAATGAGGTTCTGCAGGTTAAAGGTCTTATCCCACTCTTCCTGTGTCAGGAGCTTACGTTCCTGAACGATGACTTCGTGCAAGGACTTGCCGGTGTGGTAGCAGTAGTGGGCCACTTCGGAGCAGGCCTTGTAACCGAGGTGCGGCTTCAAAAGCGTGACGATGCCGCAAGAATGCATCACCATTTGAGCCGTGCGCTCGGCGTTAGCGGTCACACCGTCAACGCACTTGGTGCGCAACGTGTTGCAGGCATTGCTCAAAACCTTCATCGACAGGAACAGAGCAAACGTAATGACCGGTTCCATCACATTGAGTTCGAGCTGTCCGGCAGAAGCAGCAAGCATCACGGTTGTATCCAAGCCGATGGCCAAGAAACAGCTCTGATTGGTCACTTCCGGAATCACGGGGTTGACCTTACCGGGCATGATGGAGCTGCCGGGCTGCAACTGGGGCAGATTGATTTCAGCCAAGCCGCAACGCGGGCCGGAGGCGAGCAAACGCATATCGTTGCAAACCTTCGTAAGTTTGACAGCCAAGCTCTTGATGGCCGACGAAATTCCGACATAGGCACCGCAGTCGCTCGTCGCAGCAATCAAATCCGGGCTGTTTTTAAAGTCAATACCGGTCAACTCGGCCAACTTCTTGACGGCAAGAGCCGGATAATCCGGGTGAGCCGTCACGGATGTGCCGATAGCCGTTGCGCCGAGGTTAACGATCTTGAGGTGTTCCTGAGCTTCGCGGATGGTCTTAAGTTCATCAGCGATAGTAAAGCCCCAGCCGTGGAATTCCTGTCCGAGGGTCATCGGGACGGCATCTTGCAGGTGGGTACGACCCATCTTAAGAACTCCCTTGAACTCTTCGGCCTTCTTGTAATAGGCTTCGACCAAGTCTTCAACAGCCTTGAGCATCACATTGCTGCGAAGCAACAGAGCCAAATGGAAAGCTGTCGGGTAGGTGTCGTTGGTGGACTGACCGAAGTTGGCGTGGTCATTGGGGCTGACGAGTTTGTAATCGCCCTTGACCGAACCGAGATGCTCGGCCGCGAGGTTGCAAATGACTTCGTTGCAGTTCATGTTGGTCGATGTACCGGCACCGCCCTGCAACCAGTCGGTCACGAACTGATCACGATACTTACCGGCAATCAGCTGATCGCAAGCCCAGCAAAGGGCATCGGCCACATTAGCCGGAATCGTGCCGAGTTCCTTGTTGGCAAGAGCTGCGGCCTTCTTCACATAGCCGAAGGCAATGACGAAGAAGGGTTCCTGGCTCATCGGCATTTCCGTGATATGGAAATTATCACGTCCACGGGACGTCTGAACGCCGTAGTAACAATCATCAGCAATCTCACGATCACCAAGGAAGTCGTTTTCAATACGAGACATATGTCTTACTCCTGTTGTTAAAGGACGAGTGTCCTTGAAAAAAACTATCGTTACAGCCTAAAGGCTGCATCCCCCTAGTTTTCTTAATTTGTTCAAAGCTCTGCCGTTACGAAAAAACTGCCTGCATTTAAAGCAAACACGTACAGAACTTCTCCCTAGGTAAATTCCCCTAAAAATTAAGGAAATCTGCCTAGATTTGTTTCGGTCGGGAGAATAGCACACTCTGAAAAATAAAACCGACTGATTAACTCTTGTGTCTTGTTATTAAATCAATAATTTTTTCAGTAAAAAATGACTTTTTCGAACCTGCAAGACTCCTGAGCCGCAAGAAGACAAGTGCTGCGTACTTCGAGAGAGCAAACCGGACTGACGGCACCGCCGACAGTGCGAGGACAAAACCGCGCAAAGCGAAGAAGAGCCGCAACAATCGTCTCCTCGGATTCACGCCGTCGAACAAGCGATAAAAATGCGTCAGACCCTCGAAACAACCGCGTCGGTTTTCTTCGGAAACGTTTTCCACAGATGCTGTGGAGAAGAAATGAGTTTTTCAAAAAGAAAGGTTCTAACTCGTTGTTTCTATTAATGTGCCTATAAAATAGGCACATTGCAATGTTCCCTCCGCCGTGAACGACAGCACTTTACGCCGCAATCGGGGCGGGAAGAAAATATCCAACGTAGGAAAATTTTTCAGAATCAGACAAGGGATACAGGTCGACTTATATCGGATGAGTCGATCGCTTTTGCTCTCGGAGGCATCACGTTTCCGATTCAATACCCCACCTTTTTTACAGCACAGCGTGCAACAACGCAGTCAGTGACACTGCAGGCGCTTCGAATCTTCGCCCGTTAGTCGAGTAGTAGAAAAACGGCGAGGAGAACCCCGCCGTTTCGAAACAGTACTAAGCCTTAAGCTCGATTACTTCGCAGGCTTAATCGGAATGGCCTTCTTGGGGGTCGGCAGAACCTTATCGTAGTTCTTGATGCCCTGTTCGGCCATCTTGCGACGGATGAAGGCGATTTGAGTCTTAAGGGGCAATTCCTTCGGGCAGAAGTCGTGGCAGGCCAAAAGCGACATGCAACCGAACACGCCGGAATCATCACCGATGACTTCGTAAAAGTCTGCGTCGTTACGTGTATCGCGCGGGTCGAGACGGAAGCGAGCGATCTTGTTGATAGCAACGCCGCCGGCAAAATCCGGACGAATACGAACCGTACCGCACCCGGCAATACAGCATCCGCACTCAATACAGCGATCCAGAATGTAGATGTCCTCGGCAAGCTGCGGATCCATCGGTTCTTCCTTCTTACGAAGATCGACTTCCTCGTTCTTCATGTGCACCCAGGTCTGCATGCGCTCGCTCATGTTGCGCATCCACTTACCGGTGTTGACCGACAAATCGCCGATCAATTCGAAAGCCGGGAGCGGAGCCAGCGTAAATTCCGTGGGCAGGTCGCGCGTGAGGGTACGGCAAGCCAAACCGGGCTTACCGTTAATCATCATGGCGCACGAGCCGCAAATGCCGGCGCGGCACACGAAATCGAACTGCAGGGACGGATCCTGTCTGTCACGCAATTCGTTTAACGCGATAAAAAGCGTCATCGAGTCGGCTTCTTCCAACTCAAAAGTCTGCATATGCGGGACGCTTGCAGGATCAGCCGGGTTGTAGCGCAGGATGCTGATCTTAAGCAAACGGTGCTGCTTTTTCACTTGTGTACTCATCTGTCAGCTCCTTAGTTATTCCAACGGTTCATCAATACGTTCGTTGCGACCCTGCAGACGCTTGGGCAGCAAGCTGTGGAACGGCAAAATCGCATTCTGAATCGCGAAACGGTCGGCACCTTCGGCCTCCATCTTGGCGCGCAAGGCATCGATTTCGGCCTGACGCTTGGGCGTCTCGGGGTTGTCGATGTAGTTCTTGGCACCGTAACCGCGCCATCCCGGCGGCAGTTCCATCTTGCTGATGTCCAAGTTCTCGTACGAGAGAGTGGGCAACGTGTCGTTTTCGTTCTTCCACGTGGCAATCGTGCGCTTGAGCCAGTGCTTATCGTCACGAACCGGGAAATCTTCACGGAAGTGCGCACCGCGGCTTTCCTTGCGAGCGGCAGCACCCAAAGCCGTGCAGAGCGCGACCTTGAGCATCTTGCGTGTACGGTAGGCATACGTGAGCTCGGAGTTGGCACCGGGCTGGTACTTGACCGGGACGTTGTATGTCTTCTTCAAGAGGTCTTCCAACTCGGACACGGCGCTTTCCATATCTTCGCCGCGACGGAAAATACCGATCTTGCTCGTCATGATTTCTCTCATGCGAGAACGAATCTTGGCAGCATCTTCATTGCCCGTGCAGTGCAAGAAGCCGTCGAGCATGCCCTGAACCTTGGCAGCGGCGTCGTAAACGAGCGATGTAGGAATATCAATTCCGTTTTCGGGCTTGTCGCAGAAGTCGGCGATGAATTCACCGACGATCATGCCGGCGACAACGGTTTCGGCAACGGAGTTACCGCCCAAACGGTTAAAGCCGTGCATATCCCAGCAAGAAGCTTCGCCGGCAGCAAACAGACCCTTGAGAGTACGGGACTCGCCAGTGTAGTTGGTACGCACACCGCCCATGGTGTAGTGCATGGCCGGACGAACCGGAATCCATTCCTTCGTCGGATCGATACCAAGGAAGTAGTGGCAGATTTCATACACTTCACGCAAGTTGTGCTTAATGTGATGTTCACCGAGCAGCGTAATGTCAAGCCACAGGTGCTCGCCGAAGCGATTCTTCACACCCTTACCTTGAGCAATCCGCTCTTCCATACGACGGCTCACGACGTCGCGGCTCGCCAATTCCCTCTTTTCCGGTTCAACGTCGGGCATGAAGCGATGTCCGCCGCAGT
>ERZ808258.518-NODE-518-length-14794-cov-3.161951_pt1 | contig 14794 bp, 15 predicted proteins | sample MGYA00521280_ERZ808258 | MGnify/ENA primary metagenome ERZ808258 (study PRJEB31516, sample SAMN03275585) | gut metagenome | biome: mammalia-associated habitat; material: feces | host: Papio cynocephalus | place: Kenya | collected 2012-07-19 ...
TCATATTAGATTATGGTCATATGATGAAGATTGATCAAAATAAAATGATATGTACTGAATGTGGTTCATTCTTATCTTACAATTCAACTTACACTGAAATCGAATGTATAAGTTGTCACAAGAAAATGGATTTCATGAGTATGAAATCTAAAATTTCAAAGAAGGAGGAAATGCAAATGATAGATGATTATTTAAATAAATCTGTACAAACTTCAGAACCAACTATAGAAATAGATGATTCTGAATTCATAATTGATGAAAACAATCATGTTGAAGAAGTTGATGAGATGATATCAAATCAATTTGAATCTCTTAAGCCAAAAACTCATAAGAGATTTTCTGACTTAATGGATGATTCATATGAAGATTTTAAATCTGATGATGAAGAAATCCCAGATTTTAATAAGGTTATGACATTCATGAACAGTAAGGTTCATGAGCCACAACCTGAAGACATGGAATATCAACGCATTGAAGGTGTTCCAGACCCATTATTACGTTCATTGATATTAATGGATGATCGAGAAGAAGCCGAGTTTACATTATCTCAATATCTTACAACAGGAAGAATTGAGATGTATCAATATATGCATTATATGGAATCTTTGAGTAAATATTATGATGGTTCCAAATTTAAAGATAAAGAAGGACTTTCAACAATTGGTGAAATTATGAAAAATAAAAAACCAGTTGATGAAGAACCTCAGGATGAAGTTTCTGAGGTTGATCCATATATGGCTTATTATGAAGGACTTCTATATACTGAAGAAAAGAAAGTATATGCCACTCCAGTTGATGAAGAACCTCAGGATGAAGTTTCTGAAGAAGACATGAAAATGATGTCTCAAATGAAAAAACTTCTTTATATGGATGATGACCCTGAAGATTTATTCCCTGAAGATTTCCTTGAAAAGAATGGTGAATCATTAGGGTTTAATGAAGAGGATTCACCTGAAGATGAAGCTAAATACGATAAGGTATTAGCAAATATCAAAAAGGTGAATAACACAGAAATGGATGAACTTGAAGATGAAATTGAAGAGGAGGAACCTGATAATATTGAAAGCTATCAAGAAATGATACTTGAAGTTATAGGCCCTGAAAATGAATCATCAACAAAACAAGAAGTTGAAGAAGATGACCCAGAAAATGTAATCAATCTTAGCAAACAAAGTGTTGTTGATGATAATGGAATCTTTAAAGTTCAACGTGGTCAAAATGGAGAAGTTGTTGATAGTGGACTTGGGACAATTAAAGTTCAACATTCTGAAGAAACTCTAGTCGGTTCTGAATCAGGGACAATTAAAGTTCAAAAATCAGAAGAAGTTAAAAATAATTCTGAATCAGGGACAATTAAAGTTCAAAAATCAGAAGAAACAATAGTTACTGATGATGATTCAGAAGTTAAAGTTAATAAAATGGATAATGGTGTCAATATGATAGTTGGTGACCCTATTGGTGAAATGAAGGTTGAGAATCTATCATTGATGGAAAAAGTCTTTAACCAAATGAAAGAAAATGAATAGTATAACAATATGTAAAGAATGATATAATCATTCTTTACATATTTATTTTATAAGGAGGTTGACATGGTAGGATTATTATTAGCTGTTGACTCTAAGACTTTCATAAAGAAATTTATAGAGAAGGAAATTCTAGAGGACTATCATTATGTATCAATATCAGAATCAATAACTGTTACTGATAGTAACAGTTCAGTAAAAAATAGAGTTAGTTTTGTAAAAAGTTTATATCCACCAACACAGTTAGTTAATTTGAACATTAATGGAGATGTTACAGGCTACTATAATGCATATGTGAATTATTTAGCATCTCCAGAAATATTTCCACTTATATTAACGATTGTGCGTGGATTGTTGAATGGAATGAATATAGTATTGGTGTTTTCTGATGATGATTTAGATTCAGCAGGAGACTTTTACAGAATCATAGGTGTGTACATTGAAGAAACATTTGGATTGAAGCTACATACTTATGATGAATATTTAGATGACAAAAAAGGTTGTTTAAAACAGCCTGAAGATATGGACAATATAATCAAGAACTTTTATGATGCAGTTGAATGGTCTAAAACTCATAAAAGTGATAAACAAATAAAGGAGGAATGTGAAAAAACTAAAAAGCAATTAGAAGAAGAACTTAAAGATTTGAGTTCTAAAGATTTGAAGAAGATTTGCAAAGAGTTAGACTTAGTGTATGATAAGTCATTAACTAAAAAGCAAATTAGAAAGCAAATCATAAAGAAAGTATGTAAAAGAATTAAAAAAGAAAATAAGGGGGTTTAATTATGAATTTAAATAATATAAAGGAAAGAATTAAAAATAAAACAGAAGGGATGAGCAATTGGAAAAAATTCAAGACAGTATTCAATGCTGTCGTTGGAATAATTCTATTAGTGATAATATTAAAATTAGTGATGTATGGTAAAAGTGCAACTTATATAGTACAACAAGGTTCTTTAACATCTTTCCCAGAAAAAACTGTTGAAGTTGCGTTTGATACAGCATTTGGTGATGGAAGCTGGAGTGAATATGAGCAATATGGGGCTGATATAGTTGAATATACAACTATGTGCAACGGTCGTGTTATCAGAATATTATTCACAGTGAATAAAGATTCTAAACGTTTTAGAATCAGTAATTTGTATATTGATGGAAATGATTACAGCAATGACATGGCCGACTTCTTGGATTTAATATATAATGATCCGATGTATTTCCAAGAACTTAATAGCAATGGATATTCATATTAGGGGGTTGATAAAATGACTACAGGAGTTATTATATTAATATTATTAGTCGCTATATTGATTTTAGTGATTAGAATGATGGCTGATGATTCTAAAATATTCAAGGATGTTAGATTGAAAACACATCCTGAAAAGACTATAAAGAGAGCATTTGAAGATGCTTTTGGACATAATGGTGAGTGGATAGTATATAGTGAGAATGGATATGACTATGTGATGTATACAAATTCAAGCACTAATAAAGACGTATGTATCATATTTAAAATCACTGATGATTGGGATGTAATAGTGAATAAACTATATGTTGATTTTATGGATTATGGTTCAGCAGTGACAGATTTTCTAGACTTAGTTTACTATGATCCAAAATATTTCACTAGATAATTGTATGAGTATAGAATAGAGCAATCTATTCTATACTTTTTAATTTTTTATTTAACTTTACATTAAATTAATAAGGAGGTGTTATTATGGGAGAAAATAATAACTCAAATTTAACAGACCAATTAGCAACAGCATATTTTTTATGGGGCAAGATTGCAGTACAAATGTCAGATCAATTTGATAGACTTTGTAAACAAATAGAAAAATTAGAAGATCCGACTTCTATGAAATTGGTTGCGTCAACTGCAAAGAAACAAAAAGATATGTTAGTGTCACAAGATTCATTAGATGATTTACGACAAATGTTAAATAAAGTTAATATTAGTGGAGAAGAAAAATAAGGCAATATTATATTGCCTTATTTTAATATATTAGGAGGTATGAAATGGAAAGTAAATTTTATTTAGAAAATGATATGCATGTACTTATTAATGGACAGTACGTTCATTTTGGTGTTAGATGTCAAGATGAAAATGGTGAATACGTATATTTAACTAATAAAGAAATAGATGAATTAAATAAGGAATTTAGAATTGTAGAAAGAGGATGGAGACATCTTGCATCAATAGTACTTTTTTCAATAAAAAGGAATGTTGTTTCTCAAAAAATACCTAAGAAATATGTGGAACAGTTAGAATATATGGGATATAATACAAATAAATTAGAATATGAATTGCTTGAGGATGGTGATAATTGATGAATGAAGAATTCATAGCAAACGTTGAAATGGTAATATACAAAATGATAGAAGAAGGTAAAATAAAACTACAAAAAACAATTAATGATAAGGGTGACCTTAGAATATCTTTGAATTGTTATTTAAAAGATGAAGAACCTAATGAATATGGGCAATATCCAACATATGTTGCTAATATTGAAGGTAGAAATGGAGTGAAAATAGGAAATGTCGGAGATATGGAATAGACATTTTTATGTAAATAAGTATATAACCGAATTGGTTAATGAAGACATAACTGAATATGATATGAAATCAGCTGAGTTGTCAATGATAAAACAATATGGTGCTTTAGATTCAGAAACAATACACTTGTTAGAATCATTACCTAAGCTTGAAAGGAATATAAAAATAGGCAAGATAAAAAAGAATAATAAAACACTTGTAAAAGAAATGAACGATGGTTATAAACATTATCGACGCTTATTTATGGAAAACAATCAATTGACTGAGGATGATATAATATCAGTTAAAAAAGATGCAATATTTACAACTAAACAATGTAAACACGTTGATTTTGATTTAATAAAATTTGATGAAAAGAATAAATACACTAGTTATTATTACTTTCCATCAATATCGAGAATTGAATTGTATTATAATAAAAATAAGTTAGATGTTAAGGGTATACGAGATGAAAATCTTGAAGGACATAGAAATTATATGTGTTCATTCTTTAGTAGATATGCATATATGAATGAAATGGTTTCTAAAGCAAACTTAATTAAATTCATAAATGAGTTCTCATACTTTTATAGAACACGACAACTTGATATAAATTATTATAGAGAATTTAATGCTTCATCCAAATTCAGATTATATGAACAAATTGGAGGTAATGATGTTGCACTTGATTGTGCAGATGACATAGATGTTGAAGAAATAAATATTTTATATAATTTCTTTGCATATATTCAACCATTGGTTGAGAGAATGATATAAAATTGAGAATAACTAAGATTACTTAGTTATTCTCATTTCTTGTGCTTCGTTGTCTTTTTTATTTTTGTCCATATAGTCAGTTAATAATACTAATTGTGATTTAAAAACCATACTAGTTATTGCTTCTATACTATAATAGTATTGTAAATCTTCTAGTAGTTTACCAGATAATGAATCCATTGTTTTAGTTACAAGGTCATTAACTTCAGCTTCTATATCACCAATTATTCTAACACCTTTTATTCTAAATGTGAAATCAACTTTATAGCGATATTCACGTTCTATCGCTCTGTTTAAAATATCCATTAATTCTTTTTCTGATGGTATTTGATTACGTCTATTTATTTTTTCGATTGAATTGCATATTATTAAAGCCAATATGCAAATCATTCCAGTACATAAAAAAATACCTAATAATAATGCATATACATTCATTTTATTACCTCCATTTTATTTTACATATATTTTAATATATCTTCACTTACTTCAATTGATAAAGAAGATTCTTTATTTTGTTCTTCTTTCATACATTCTTCACAATATTTTTCATCCACTTGATCTTCATGTGATACTTCTATGTTTTTCCCACATTTAATACATTTCATGTAACATACCTCCTATTCAAACCAATCATCTATGCCTAATTCATTAGACCATTTGGTTACATCATCATTTAATTTCATTACATTGTTATCGTAACTATCATTTTTTTCTGATAATTCAATATACGTTCTAATTTTCACTAATTGTTCAGGTAGAAGTCCATCAGCATATTTATGCAAGAAACCGTCTAAGTTTCCAAAACCTTGTTGGAAATTTAAGAATATCTTCCCATCATGTACTTCTTGATGTGAAGTTTCACATAACATTACTGTTTGAATATTATGTTCATAATGTTCTTTCATTACTGTATTTGCTATATCAAATGTTGAAATATTCTTATTATGGACTAAATAATGTTCTAATACTATTGCTACTATATCAAATAATGTTAATATTGGACCATGATGCATTTCTATTAATTCATGTTTATCATCTTCATTTTCTTGTATATTACCTTTTACTTGACAGAAATTTAATCCAAAATCCTCTTTAAGATGTGCAATATAACGTTTGTAATATTTTGAACTTCTTATTAACTTTTCAATACCTTTTATATAAAATACATAATTGTCTAAATTATAAAAAAATTCGACATCTTTATAAAAAGGTAATTCATAAATTGAATCATCGGAATCTAGAGTTGGATTCTGTTTAACTTTTTTAACATTGATACCTGGTATAATCTCCATAAATATTATCTCCTTTCAAAAATTCAGTCTATTTCTTTTTTGGCTCCACAAATATTTAATATAATGTTTATGACATAGGAAAGGAGTGAAATGTAAATGAGTAATGAAGGAAATAATCTTAATACTGTTAGATATGTATATGATGATATTAAAAAGGTTGTAAGCTCTTGTGTTATAAAATATGACAATTTAGCACGAGCTAATGAGACACTTGACAGTAAACGTAATTTTGATTATTATTACATTGCAAGTCAAAAATTAGATACATTTGATTCATATCCATCATTTCCTATACATGTATTAGAAAATGCAGGGGTATTAGATGTGTCAAAATTATATACTTATGTTAATGATAAGAATTTAATCCCTAAAAAATTGAGACAAAGAGTTCTTGAAGAAAATAGGGAATCGATAATAAATAGCTATGAGGAACAAAATAATTATTATCGTACATTAATTGGTTTACCAAATAAAGATGATACTGATTTTGTATATTTAGATGCCGAAATGTGTGAGAGATATGGTTTAGATCCAACTTTACCAATTCATATGTATGAAGACCATGAAATAAATTCAATTGAGTATCATATGGATGAAATTATAGAGAAATATCCGGATAAAGAATATCTGAAATATTTAGGAAAACATAAGGTTGATTTAATTAGAGCTAGAACAGCACGTAATTTTGAAATTATTCGTTGTGATATGACATCTCATGTGGTGTTCTTAAAAATGTTTTTCCAAACTTATGATTTAGCACGTGAATATTTTACTTCAGTGATATATGTAAAAGAGAAATATAATCAAGACAATTTATATGATAACTTTATTGCTATGAGTATAATGATTATGACAATTCAACGTGTAATGACAGATACATTCAAACTTGGAGTTGATAGAGATTTCTACGACCTAGATTCAATTAAAACATTTTTTAATTCATATGGTGTTCCATTTTTTGAAACATTACCATTAGACTATCAACGTTTAATAATGAAACGTTTAAATATATTACTTCGTTCTAAATCAACAGATAGATGTTTATATGACATAGCAAATATACTATTCTTTGATAGAACTACTATATTGAAATATTATTTAATGAAAGAACAGAAGTATGATGATAATGGTATTCCTTTAGATATAAAAAAACCTATTGAAGATTTTGATGGAACAATTAGATATGTTGAAGATATTGATAAAATGTATGATTTATATTTTGAAGCTGTTGATATAAGAGAAAAGAATGTTTCTTTAGCTCTTGAAAATAAAAGTAATTCATATGATTATTATGAAGTAACATATGAAGACCCCCATTGGTGGGATGATGATGACTTACGAATGAAGTTGACTGAATCAGAATTTAATTATATTGATACTAAATATTTAGGCATAAATATAATGTATAATTTAACACAACTTATGTTCGAAACTGTTTATTTTATAAATATGCTGGTTGATAAAAAGAATCAAATTCATAGACCTAGATTGAATTTCTATTTAACAATTAAATTGCCTAGAATAACTGTTGAACCAGTCAGTATATTTGATGCAGTTATATTACTTTGTGCATTAATATGTAAGAAGAATTACTTTAAAGGTAATATAATCAAATCTGGACCTCAAATATTAACAGTTATGGGGTTTGATTTTGAAGAAAATTTTAAATTGATACGTGAGAATATTAAGAAAGATAAGAAACAAAAAGTATATGACCATGAAACTTTAAGATTTTTGGAGAATCTCAATATACATTCTAAGAAAGATATTGTTAGCCTATATGAAAATATAGTTGGATTAGCAGACTTTTGTATTAATAAAATGAATAATACTGATGATATAAAAGTTTATCATGCATATAAATATTTATATGATTCTTTAATGGTTAAAGAATATACAACTAAAGTATTGACTAAGAGTAATGGAGAAGTGGCAGATACGTATTTGGATTATCTTGATGACCAGAATCCATTTTTAGCAGATTTTGTTAATAACTGTACAGTTGAACAAACGGGAGTGTTTATAGACCACATACTTGGCACACTTAATGAATTGATTCCTGATTTAGAATATTTATCAGCTATAAATGGAACTGATAATATATTAGTAATTGTACTTGTGAAATTAATTGAATTTTTTAAATCATATACTGTAGATTTAAGAAATATTAATATATTATATGTATTGGATAGTAGACGTTATAATATGATAAAAATGATCACTGATTATACTATTTCTGCAAAAATAGAAAAAGATGAATATATTAGATTCTATCTTGATGTGATAGAAACTGTTGGGGTTAAAAACTTCTTTGAAGATTATGTTGAACCAATAGAAATGATATATATGTATAATCAATTAACATGTAGAGATGATATAAATACTGAAGATGATTATAGCATCAATGTAAAAGCATTATATTGTGACATGATTAAAGCATTATATGCTGATTATATTTATATGTCTGGTAATGTTGATTATTCATTTAAATTAGTACTTGAGCATATGCAATATTTTATGTCGAGTATTTTGATAGATGAGAAAATGAAATTGGATAATGATTGGATGGTGCATACAAATATTGCTCAGGATGATAGTGTGATGAATAGATATTCTGATGATATTTTTAGAATATTCGATAATATCATAACTTCACATAAAATTTCAATAAAAGATTATGTTGATTATGATTTTAATATAATCTATGATGAGATTATAAGAGCTATTGAAAAATATTTTATTCATTCTAGTATAGAAGAAGATGAACTTATTAAAATATATCTTGACAGTATTAGATATGTGATAAATAATATGGATGTTAATGATGTATCATTAACATTTGAAGATATGTATAAGATTATAATTGATACCGTTTATAATGATGTCATGATAAAGAAAGATAAATTCAGAATTTATCAAACAATGAAAATTAATGAAAATATAATTGATAAATATGGCGATTATCTGTCAATTAACAATTTGATAATACAGAATGATGACCTAAAAATCAAGGAGAAGATAAAGATATATTACGATTAGCACTAAAAACATATAAATAAGTTTTTAAACAAATTCGTATAATAAAAATATAAAGGATGTGAAGAATCAATGGAAGAAATGAAATTCTTAAGGGATAAACTTAATTCATATGATAGTATAGATACTTCTGGCAATACTGCAAAAGTATCATATAAACAAAATAAACCATTACGTACGAAAGTAGTGGGATATATGGAAAAAAACGAAGACCCATTTGGTGAGAAATTATTTGAAGAAGAAAATCAAATAGTTTTAGGTGGTGCATTATTTATATTAGAAAAAGTATTTGGTATTGAACCAAACTTATATGTAGACTATTTAAATAATATAATGGGTGTTGCTACAGATGGAATGTCTGCAGATTTGTACGCAGATACATTTGTGTGTCTTTTCGGTGTAGGTACAGGTGGCTGTGGTGACAGTATACGTTCTGTTAAAGATGTTAACTTTGTTGAAAGAGAAATATTTGAAATGATACCATTTAGAATCACTGATGAAGATTTAAATCCAGGTGAAGTTAATAAATATTTCTTTAAACAAGAAAAAGATAATAAGACCCATTACTATCTTAAAGCTTTTGAACAACAACCAACAATAAAAGCTCTATGGAAAGATAGTGATGATCAAGATGAAGATGGTTCTGAAGTTGAAGGTAATGTGCATGAATCAACAAGAACAGAACCTATAGAAACATTTGTTGAAATGATTTTAAAAATATCTAAAAAAGATGTAAGAGACTATTTTGAATTATATGGTGATATAGAACAATGTAGAATAAACTCAATAGGACTATTTACAGGTGCTAAAAGAACTCTACCTGACGGTACAGAAGATTATCAACAAGTAAAATTATTTAGTAAATTAAATATACCTAATGAAATGCTGACATTAAAGAAAGACTTAACAATAGTATATAGAATTTATACTAATTAATATATATTTAATTAACATTTAAGTAGTCTTCTCTAAATAAGTTTAAATTATTTTTTATCGCTGTTTTGGCGGCGACCTCTAACTAAAGGCTACTCTGCCTTTTATTGGTATGAACTTTTATAATGTTTCACACTTGATGGTATAGGAAATTCCTATACCATCATTTGTTTTTTATTCTGTATATAACTAATGAATAAATTAAATGGGAGGTAATATTATGGAAAAAAATGATAAAAGTAAAATGATGCTATTATCTTTAGCAAGTTATGATCAAGTAGAATCAATAAACAGTTTAATTGACGTTGGTCAAAATTTAGAAAGAGTTGACTATGAAAGTTATATTGAAGAATTAAAATATAAAAATATGACAGAAAGGGAAGCATTACTATCATTTATAAAAGATTATCATGAGGCAATTAAGGATACAAACAATATATCTGAATTAAGTCTTGAATTTGTTAGTGAACAAACAGAGAGTATGAATGAATTTAAAAGACAATTTGCAGATGTTGTATTAAAGAGTGATGGTAATGATCCGCTATTAAATAAAAAAATTAAAAATATTGATAGATTTATTGAATATCTTGATATAGGCCAAGAGATTATAAATGCTACGACTTATATAATATTCAATTCAAGAGATTTATATACAGTGTCAACTTTAACATTGATGCAGATAATAGATATTTTAGAGTTGGAAGATGAAGATTTAAGATTTGAAATTTTAAAAATAGTTGGTAGACGTAATGAAACTAAGAGTTCAGATATAGACCCTTGGTTAGAAACTATTGAATATGACTATGATATATATCATATTAAACGTATATTGGATGCTGTTATGGATATAGTGGCAGTTAGTCCTCAACTACTAACACATTTAATTATCTATAAATCATTATTAACTCCAGAATTTATGGATAAATTTAATCTATTAGATTCTAATACAGTTATTGATGATATCATTGTAAACAATATGGCTATAGATATACTTGAAGTAACTAAAAATAGTTTATCAAGTGTTTCAGCAATAATGAGTAAGAAAAAATATGCAATACCTGAATATTATGTTGACATATTTGATAGAGAATTAGCTAAATTAGATTGTGCACAAATTGTGCCAACTTATGAGGAAGTTGAAATAGATTGTCAGATAGATGATGAATGCGAAGAAAGTGAATTAATGACAATTAAAAATTATACAGTTGAAGTAGATGATGAGAAATTCAAAGAATATATTGAAGTAAAACTTAATGAATACCTTGAACTTGCAGGGTATTTCGACAAATAGCTATATTTTAAATTCATAAACAATTTTATAATTGTTTATGAATTTTTATTTTTAGGAGAGTGATATAAATGAGAGGTAGAAAAATATCACAAGCAGAGAAAGATTATTTAATGTCTTTAACAGTTGATGATTTCATTGGTGAAAAATATCAAAATGTGTTGAACTATTCATTGATTACTGATTTATTTGGAACTAAAACTACGGTTGATGACAATGGTAAAGTAAAGATAGAGAAACCTAAATTTGACCCAACAGATGAATTCATATTGGAACCAAAAGAGTATCCAGATGTTAAAGAAAAATTGAGAACTACAGTTGGTCAATATGTATACAATATGGTATTGTTTAGAAAGAAATTATACACTATTGTTGGTTATGTTAATAGAACATTAAATTCGAAAGGTATAGGTAAAGTAGAAGAAAAAATATCTTCAGCATTAATGTCAGATACAATAACGATAGACGAATTCATAGATTATGTTGATAATTTTCAACGTTTATCTATAGGTGCACATCATATTATTGCCAGTTCATTTACTATGAGAGGATTAAAACCAGTACCAGAAATAATAAAACGAAAAGAACAATTACTCAAACAACATGCAAAAGAAGTTGAAGAAGGTAATGTTATTGTTGTTGCCAATATAGAAAGAACATTAGTAAATGAAGCAGAAAAAATACTTCATGATGAACCATCTTTGGCATTATATCGTTCAGGTGCAAGGGGTAGTATGGAAAATAATTATAAAAGTATGTCTATAATGAAGGGTGCAGTTCAAGATCCTGCGACTGGTAAATATGATATTATAACAAATTCATATATTCAAGGGATTGATAAAAAAGATATATCGGCTGCTGGTAATAATGTTGTTAATGGTACCTATCCAAAGTCAGTTGGTACTGCAGTTGGTGGATATAAATTTAAAGAAATGTCAGCCGCTTTACAAGCAATAGTGTGTGATGAACCCGGGACTGATTGTGGTTCTAATGGATATATTATAGTGACCATGACACCATCAAATAAACATGAATATCTTTATAGATATATAATTGAAGGTAAAAAATTGGTTTTATTGGACAGTACAAATATTGATAAGTACATTAACAAACCAGTAAAAATGAGAGATGCGATGTACTGTATAGGAGATAAGTTATGTGCGACTTGTGCAGGGGAACAATTTAACAAACTTAATATTAAATCAATAGGATTAGCTTCATCAAAAGTTGGTTCAACAATGGTTAAAGTTGGTATGAAAACTTTCCATGATAATTCGGTTAAATTGTATGATATAGACCTTAATGACATAACTTTAGATTAAATAATATGGAGGCAATATTATGTATTTTAGCTATTTAAAGTATGTATTGGAACATAAGAAAAACGTTTTTAAAACATGTAGAGAAAAGGGATTATTATTACATGCATTTACACATGATATGAGCAAATTTTCACCAAAGGAATTTATACCATATGCTAAATGGTTTAATGGTCCATATGGCGTAGCGATAAAGGATAAACTTGACGGGTTGAGTGAAGACGTTAAAATAAAACACGAACAAATTAAAAATAATTTCGAAAAAGCGTGGGAACACCATTATCGCAATAATAAACATCATTGGAATTATTGGTGTTATGATTGGTTTAAATATGAAATGGAACCAGAGAGCCCACAATTGTGTTATTGCGAATTCGTTACACCATTAGAAATGCCTGACCAATATTTATTACAAATGGTTTGTGATTGGGAGGCAATGTCAATGAAATTTGGTGGCTCAGTACAAGAATTCTATTTAAAAAATTATTATCAGATTCATTTAAACCCAAAAAGTAGATATAGACTAGAAAATTTATTAGAAGTGTATACTAAATATTTTGATTATGGTCAAGAATACTATTTTAATACCATAGGTGAAATATATAATAAATTAAGTCGTGGTGATGTTGATAATACTTGTTTTGAAACAGTTAAAGAAGCAATGGACAGTTATTATGATGATGTGAATGCTTTGAATAATTTAAATGTGTATGAATGTATAACTGAATCAAGAAATAAAATTAAAAAATAAAAAATAAGATACAATAGGTATTAACCTATTGTATCTTATTAAACCGTTCATAACTTAATTAGGAAGATAATATTATGAAAAATACACTAATCATACCCCTTTATATTTTAAAGCATGACTTACCAAATTGTTTTGGTGGTGAAAAAATATAAATATATATTATATATAAGATTAAATATGTTAATCAACTTATTATTATAATGAAAGGAGAGAGCTTATATGTTTAGTAAAGCAAAACTGAAACCTGGTGAAGTTCAATTGCAGATACTTGACTGGGATAAAGAATGTCAAATGGACTTAAGAAGTGGTTTGGGATTTATAGTTTCTCAACCACCGTTTACTAATGATACTAAAAATGATTATGGTATTCAGAGTAAGTTCTTTGGAACAGATTTTGGCGACGATGATGCCTTCAAAGAAAGATATTCCTGCAAATGTGGGGATCTTAAAGGTAAATTATATGAAGGTGAAATATGTGAAGACTGTAAAACAAAAGTTGAATTGGTTGATGTTGACTTAAATAAATATGGGTGGATTGTGTTAACGCAACATTTTGTAATTCATCCAATGGCATTTAAATTTATAGATAGTGTAATCCCCAAACCAGGATTGATGGGAATTATAGGCTACAATAATAAACCGGATAAAGACGGTAATGTGAAGGTTGTAGAAGTAGATAAAAAGCATCCATTTAATAATATTGGGATGCTTGAATTTAGAGAAAGATTCGAAGAGATAATGTTATTTTATCTCAAGAAGAATAAAAAAAGAGCACCAGTTGTAAAAGCATTATTAGAGAATAAGAACAGATTATTTGTTCACTGTATCCCAGTATTCTCATCAGTGTTGAGACCTTTTCTAGTAAGAGGAGATAGTTTAACGACAAATAAATTTGATACTTGTTACAATAAAATATATTCAAGTGTCAAAGCAATAAATAAAAGCCAAGATAATTCTATTATAAGTGAGAAGAAAAGAACAACAATTCCAACATATGCAAAATTATTTAATTTACAAAAATCAATAATGGAATTATGGGGATTGTGTTTTGACAATCTAGATTCTAAGACAGGACACATAAAGGATGGTGTCTTAGCAGGTAGAATAAACTTTACTGCTCGTAATGTTATACGTCCAGATAAAACACTGAGAGCGAATGAAGTTAAAATGTCGTACAAATGTGCGATGGAATTATATAAGTTTGAAATAATATCATATCTGGTGAATATTCAGAATATATCACAAACAGAAGCGTATGATGAATGGTATAAAGGTATGATAATTTTCTCAGAAAAAATATATAGCATACTTAAGTATATGACAGAATCGAGACCAATGTATAT
>ERZ808258.521-NODE-521-length-14720-cov-4.903171_pt1 | contig 14720 bp, 24 predicted proteins | sample MGYA00521280_ERZ808258 | MGnify/ENA primary metagenome ERZ808258 (study PRJEB31516, sample SAMN03275585) | gut metagenome | biome: mammalia-associated habitat; material: feces | host: Papio cynocephalus | place: Kenya | collected 2012-07-19 ...
AGGTATATCACGCATACGCTAACAGCCACGAAAGCGAATAACTGCGCAAAGATACGGCTTTTCTTCGGATTGTGCAACATTGTGGTTATTTGATATTCTCTAACAACCACCCTAACTTGTTCCGCTTTGGAACAAGTTGCGACTATTCACAATACGTCAAAGACCGCTCGGACAGGTCAAGCCTGTCTCCTTACAATACAGCACCTATGCTGCTGCCCCACTTGTTCAGTAGGGAGTTCAGTTTCTCGGCGGTTACTACCACACCCCGTTCCCGCTGCCGATTGACAAAGTCTTTCAGCGACTGCTCCAACCTGTCTGCCTCCTCTTTGCTATTGGCATACACGTACATATCCAACTTATAAACTTGCAACATAGGGCACTATGGAATTGGTGGTACATCAGCGGGAGTGGCAGGCGTAGGGACTGATATACCTGCTTTGCCCATCATGGTGCGGGCGATGTTGTAGTACCCTAACACCTTGTCTTGGTTCTGGTCAATCCAACCAAGGACACCCAGCACGGTGTCTTTGGCTTGCGTGAGTACAGGCACGCCCTGCGGGTCAAAGTCGGGCATATTGGGCATATCTTTCATAAAGTACTCGCATATCTCCGTGGCGGCTTTCACATCACCGCCGCACACGAGTAAGGCTGAACGTTTGAGCGCGTCCTTTGAGGTCGTCTGCAACAGCGTTACATCATACGAGGTCTTGTTTCCAAACAGAGCCATAGCAATTTGAGTTTTTAGAGGTTTATTGTTTCGGTAAAACTTTCGGTAATAGTAGATATAACTGACTGAAATAAAGCGTATTATTATCAACAAACATTACCGAAGAAACTACCGAAATTTTCAAAAGAGGTAGTACCCCGCTCCCGAGGTACTACCATTCTCGTTTAGTTGCCGCACGTATCGCAGCCGCACGGTTGGGGTGCGCTGTAACGTTGCACGCGCAGGAAACCACAATTGCCAACAGCGGAGTTCAGACCGCCATTGTTGTTCTGCGCAATCGCATACGCATAAGCGTCTGCCAATGCCGAAGCCGATACGCTCGGATTGGAGGTAGCCTGCGTCTTGACATCAACGTACTGCTGCAATGTCGGCATGTGTTGGTTCTGCCAGCCCTCGCGGGAGGTTCTCTCACTCAACATAAACTGCGATACAAGGTTGAGAGCGTCCTTGTTACCTGCGACTGCCTGCTCTGCTGCTTTGGCGCGGGACTCGGAGGCTTTGTTTACACCCCAAGCGGCTGCGATAGCAAGCAGTAAGGCTCCGCCACCGAGACCTGCTGCCAAGCCGATAGCGGTGGCACTCTGACCGTGCGAGCAATGTTGCTTCGTCATCAACATTACATCTGATGGACTTAATTCTGCCATAACTATGAGAATTACTTTCGCCTCTTACACCTTCGGCGGTTGGTATCAGAACACTATTCGTTCCGACACCGCAAAGGTACTGCTATTCAATAAGGCCACCTAATAGTTATCCGTCTGTTATGTGCAGATTTACAGATACTTGCGTCATAGTTGGCGGCAAGTTATGTCAATGGCAACTTGCGTTCAATAGCGTCTGCGAGGTCGCGGAAATATAGCGAGGACTTGTGGAAAGCATAATAGGCGGAATGGGCGTTGGCAATGCAGTCGTTTCTCTTTCTGCCGAGGTAGTCTCTGATAATGCAAGTGGGTATTCCTTTGACGCGGCAGAAATGCACAAACAACGCCCGCGCTGCCACGCACTCGTCTGACTTGCATTTCGACAAAATGACTTCGGTGGATAACTCTGTCGTCTCCGAGACGACGTTCAGGATTTTCGCAAAAAGTTCACTTTTCATTTGGCTTCTTGATTAAAAAGTTGTACCTTTGCAGTTGCAAACAGGTTATACATATTCAAGTTGTTGTACAACAAAGGCTCACAACCACAGATTGATAATACTCTCTGTTAGACGGTTGTGAGCCTTTATCTGACATTCCCCTGTTTGCAAATCGTTGAATGTCGGGGTTTAACAGAGAGTTTTTTTGTCCGCTCTCTGTCATTGAAATTATCGGACTTTTGTTTTTAAGTAGTTTTTGGCGTTCACCATATTGGATAAGTTTGCCCCAAGACCACCTTTTTTCACCCTGTTTGCTATCTCTTTACTCTTTTCCTCTGCTCTACGCAAATCGGAAGAGGTTATCTTGTCGCCCTTGCCATATTCCACACGCGGCAAATCAGACATCATAATGTCAAGCATTGCTAACGGAGTATTCCGATAGCCCCAAAATGGGATTGTGATAACACCAAACAGCAAAACAAGAGGTTCTCCAAGGAATGGGAATTTATCTATAACTGCGGCTCTTTTACCGAGTTTAGTTCGCGATGGAATGCTTCTGCTTCTTTCTTCGTCATCATCTTCCATATATCGCTCATAGTCATCGAGTACGCCATAGCCACGCAGTACTGAGACTCCGTTGCTTTTTTTTTACTCTCCACCATAATTTTCAGGTAATCATCACCATTGAGATGCCAAAAATGGTGTATGATACGCCATTTGAGCCACCAAAGCAACTTTATCCCGAAATAGTTGTTGAGCAGTACTGCCGCTGCTATTTTGGCGTAGAATTGGCGCGTGTACTTATTACCGATTTGGAGTTGTATATCGCCTTTTTCCACTCTTTTTGCTATATCATCATGATGTACAACTATGGTGTCTATCTTGTCTTGCGCATCGGCACAGATATAGCCTATTTTGATTTTGCGCCCTGTTGATAGAACCAAATCTGTTTTAATGCCGTCAATAAGACTTTGCATTTCTTTTTGGGCATCGTGAGTGGCTTGTTTTTCGGTCTCTTTGCTCATAATTATTTGCTTTGAAAGTATCATACATAGTAGGGGGGGGATTGCCGCCCTCCCTACTATATAATTAGCAATGTTTAACCTCCGACCGTGTTAGTCTTAGGCTCGCTAAGGATATAAACATCGTTGTTGGCATCGTTGCTTGCGCCGAGCACTTGTCCCGAGAAGCCGAGAACCCAAACTTTGTCCTCCTGTTTCATAAAGACGGAACCTTGAATGTTCGGGAATATGAACCATTCGCCTGTCTTCGTCTTGATGGCAAGTGTCATTTCCGAGAGTTCGGCATTGAAGTCGTAGCCGTAGCCCTCTTTGTTGCCGAGTGCAAGTTTGGTGTAGCCCGAATCTTCGCTATTGTTCGACAGCCAATTCTTCAAGTTTGCCAATACCATTGACGGCATACTGAAATTGACATTGAAGTCGCCGGGCTCGGTAGATATACCGATAGGCATATTACTCTGGTCGATGTTGATTTTCGTGAGCGACAAAGCATCCTGTGTAACCTCTACGCTACCCTTTAAGGTGGTAGTAGAGAACCATTTCTGCGCATCGTCAAGGAAAGTTTGGTTGATGGTGGGTTCTCCATTCGTGTGTTTCGAGAAGTGAACCTCATCAATATCAACGACCGCCTTTGCAGTTCTTACTTGAGTATCCATAAAAATCCTCCTTTAATTTGTTTTGTTAATGTATATTTGAAACGTGTAGTAGTATTCATGCCAGCCTGTACCCTCCGAGTCGTCGCTTGAAAACTCGTAGTCAATAAGCGAGTAATCGTCTGTGAGTATAGGAAATTGTTCTTCTATGATATTGGAGACTCTTGTTATTTCGTTGATTTGAGGTAGTCCCAGTATCAAGTCTTTTGTTCCGATAGTTATCGTCCCCCCTGCCTGTTGAAAAGCGTTCTTGTTCTCAAACCCATCGGGGAAAGACACAATAACGTATGTGTTGTGCCGCTGTTCGTTTTCGCCGACTATTGTAGGTCGGTTGAGATAGACATCACAGTTGGGTATGTGCAGCCCCTTGATGTAGTTGAATATAAAGTTTAGTACCGCCTCTTCCATGATTATCTTTTTCTTTTTTTGGCACGTTGTACTGCTCTGTATATCTCTGCGTCAGTAATAGATACAACGACTCCGCGCGGTAACATTCGTGCTGCCCCGCCGACAGGCATTACGGTGCTGCCCGCATTATTTTTCGCAACGTGGTTTGCATAAGGTGTCGGGTTGCTGAACAGAACCTCTATCCCGAGAGTTGCCGCAGGTGAATGTGCACGTATAGCAGTTATATCCCGACCATATCCCTTGTATGCTTTGCCTGTTTGGTGGCGTTGGTATCTGTTCGGGATAGAACTTTTGCTATTCGGGTTTCTTTCTTTGCGTTTTGCAAAAGAAGTTCCTTTGTTTTTGATTGTTTTGAAAGAGATAGGGGTTGTGCCATTGATGTCGTATGAGGTGACAAGTCGTACGGACTTGTTGCCGTTACGGAACTCGTTCATACCGCCACGACCGATAGCCTCCCCGCCCAGATTAAAATCTCCGCCGGTAGCCCATTTGCCGTTTACAACAATGGCTGCTTGATAGGAATTGACAAGCACACCTGTATAGTCTGAGAATTTTGCAGTATTGTTTACAAGATGCTCAACGCCTCTGCGTGCTATTTTCTGCATAGCGTTCAGAGAGCCGCTGCGCACGGCACCCACAACAGTCCCAAGGAACTCGTTGATGGCTTTGTTGCCTTTTACGTTCTTGTAATTTCTACGAATTGTCCCCATCTTTCAAGTGCATTGCTGTGATTACCGTATTTCGCTCATATCTCTTTACGTCGAGTATGGTGAGTTTTATTTCATCATTTTCCCGACCGTTTGAGCGCAGGTATGCAGTATCCCGCGTGTCTGCATTGATGTCATTGCTGTTGATGTAGATGTTATATGTATTTTCCTCCGATGTGGATACCAACTTTGCCTTGCAATCCCCCTCAAAGACAAGTTCTTTTCCGATGGTTGTGTCGTCTGCGCTTTCTTCTGTTGCAGGGTTTGCAAAAGGGTCGTAGATATTGCCTACATGGCGGTATATACGTATATCATCGCAAAATCTATCCATGGTTTACCATTCGTCAGTTCTATTGATAAACATATAGTCGTCCTCTGTGTCGCCGATTTTCTCTTTGTAGTGCCTGATAAGGTCGTCCAACTTTTCTACATCGTATTCGTTCTCCGATGCAGGGTCTTTCTCTTTTTTGAGGGTTTTTAGTTGGTACAACCCCTCTATTACGGACTTATAGAACGAAGTGTTTTCGGCGGTGTCGTACTCGTCCGAGACATCGAGCCCCTGCTGTGCAAGCAGGAGTTCGATTGTCTGGTCGGGTAGCAGATAGGGTGCTATCGCTGCACGAAAGGCCTTTTGGAAAGTCATTGCCATTATGCTTTCGTGTCGAGGGTGTACATATTGCGTATGCCGTCCACAACAGGGGTAGAGGTGATCCCTGCCGATACGTACTCGGTGTAGTTAGAGCCCTCTTTCACGCCTTGTGTCCAGTTCATCACCTCGATGCCGTCATAGTAAGAATAGCCTATGCCAGGGCTTGCCAATCCGTCTTCTGCATCGGTAATCTTGCGTTCAATCGTACCAAACTGACTGCCGACTGTAAAGAGGATTTTACCTTTCTTCCATGGGTTAATCATCTTGGTGGTCTTGCCGCCGTCGGAATCCACACGAACTTCGCGCTGGATAAGTTTGATTGTCGGCAGGTCGAAGCGTGCGAACAGGTTGTTCATATCTTCGAGAGAGATAGGCTGCGAAGCGCGGTCGTTGCCGTTCACGTAGAGTTTGAGTTTCTTTGTGCGCAGCATATAGAATATGCGTTCACGTTCCATATACATCTCTGTCGGCTTGATGGTGGCAGGAGACACGGTGCCCATGATGTCTTCGAGTACATCAACCGTGTCGATATTAGCGTCAGTCCACGGAGTAGTAACGGTAGCGGCGTGCGAAGCGTCGAAACCGAAGTCGAGTGTTTGTCCTACGAAAGGCGAGCCGGGGTCGTTTTCGGCGGTGAATGTGTACTTGCCGTCATTAGACAGCATAGACAGGATAAGCAGGTCTTGTCTGTTGAGTACGCCTTGGATAGCCTTTGTGCGCACGTTCATCAGTTTATCAACGATGAAGCGCACGAGTTCCTCGTGGTTTTTGATGCCCGCATAGCGGCGTTGCATATCGCGGATAGCGCGCAGGTCTTCCGCCTCCAACTTGTACGTGTGTCCCACGGAAAGCATTTGTGCTTTTACCTTGCCGAATCCGTCAAGTGAGCGGATAGGTCTTTCCGAGAACTCGTTGATAGTAGAAGCGGCGGGGGCAGCGTGTACTTCTTCGAGAATAGCGGTGAACTCGCTTTCGGTGCGCGGGTAACGGCTGAGAGTGAAGTGGTCTTTGAACCATACTTTGCCAAAGATGTCGAGGTGTTTTTGTGTAGCCTCGTCCATGATGTTTTTAATCACATCAGTGGCTTCTTTGTAGATGTCCGAGAAGAAAAAACTATTTTCGTTCATATACTTGTCCTCCTATGTTTTATTGTTTGACGAAAAGGATAAGCGGGCAGCCTTTGAGCAGTGTCGAGCCGGGGAATGTCTCTGTGTTGAGCCATTCAGCGGGGTAGTCCACTACGTTTTGGATAACGATTGCTTGGTGGGTAGCGGACACGGTCTTGTCGAGGTCGGTCATCACCTGCGTGCGGGCGACAATGCGGTTGGGTACGTGTTTTGCTTGTACCGTTGCGCTGTCGTTAGAGCCTACGCTTTCGCCCTCAACGAGGATTTTGCCTGCATCGAGTTGTGCGTTTGCGGCTTTCAGCGTTATCTCTTTGGTGTCCTTGTTGATTGCCGAAATCTCCGACAGAGTGGGAGTAGTCTCGCCCGAGCAGAAGATTTTTGTGCCTACGGTGAGGAAGCCTACGTAGTCCACGATGAACTTGGTTGTAGATACTTTCTTCACGACTTTAGCGTGTTTGCAGATGACGGCAGTTTTGTCGTCCATATTGGCAACAAGTGGTGTTCCTTGCGGGATAACCGTTCCTTTTTCGACGTCGGCTACTTTATAGCCCATGACATCACGTTTGACGGGTTCTACATGGAATGGATACACTCGCCCTGCAAACTCATTTTTATTTTGGAATGTTACAGCCATAAAAAACGAAATTTAGGGGTTTATACAATTATTCTTTCTGACTCTCGAATTGTTTCAGATAGTCTCCTGCGCGTTTAGCGGCTACTTGTGCCGAGTCTGCGTTTGTGTGCGTCCCCTCAATAGGTGTCAGCCCGAGTTCGATAAGGCTTTTCTTGCAAGAAGACAGCACTTCATTCACTTTGGTTTCGTCCATATCGGGGTTTAGTTTGCCCTCAACAAGTCCGAGTGCTACATCGGAAAGTCCAATCTCTTTTGCTACACGTTTCTTTAATTCGGAGAATTGTCTTTCCTTGTCGCCGCTCTCATAACTTGCGACTTTCTTCTGCAATTCGTCATTTTGAGTTTGCAAAGTCTTCAACCTCTCGTCAAAGCCTTTCCACAACTCGTCTTTCAGACTGCCCAGTTTCTTTTCCAAATCAGTGTCCTGAGGTCTGCCTTTTAAGGTCTCAATCTCTTTTTTGAGGGTATCGACCTCTTTCACGCGCTCTGTTACGCGGCTGTCGGCATAGGACTGCATTAACGCCATCACAGGCTTTTGAGAATCAACCCAAGATGAAATCTTGTCCTCACTCTCGAAAGCAGGCGCAGTTGCAGCAATCTTTTCAAGATACTCCTTTGGCAAGTTGTACTGTCCATTCACTGCGACCAATGCGGTCAGAATTTTTTCTTTCATACTTACAATAACTTGAAATTATATTTTTAGACCGCAAAAGTATTGATTTACAACACTTTGGACAATAAAAGCAGTGCTTAATAACTCATAGTGTCAAATTGCAATGCACTGATTTTGAGCATAAAAAACAAGAAAATTCAATAAAAATGACGGAAAAACTTGTGTGGTTATACAAAAAGTAGTACTTTTGTCGAAAGTATTAACCATTAAAATTAAAAAGTATGGACGAAGTTGTTATTTGGCTTATAGCCATTCCGCTAATCATTCTTGAAATCATTATGATTGTCAAGTTCTTTCAGATTGCAAGTGATATTCGTGCGCTGAAGCATTATCTTGTAGATGGTTATAAAACCATAAAAGAAGAAGATAAAGACGGCATAACTACGGAATTTAAGTGCTACAAAGAAGATTTATTGAAAGATATACCGTATGAGAATTGGAAGAAAACGCGCGCAGATGTACTGAAACCCATAATAGAGGCTTACAATAAGCAACACCAAAAAACAAGAGAATACTACCAACAAGCAAATGCCGAAAATAACGATACACAAGAACAGAAAAAAGATAATAACGAAGAAATAAAAACAACGATATAACGCATACGCACACATCTATCACTCCCAACCCTCAATACAGAGTTGGGAGTTTCTTTATCCACAGACACACACGCCAAATCGCCTTATGGACAACCCAAACCAAAAATTACTGCAAAAAAATCACACCCCCAATCCCCCATCCCCCATATTCGCTATATCCAAAACTTTTATTAGACAAATATGTATAATAGCAGGAAAAATATATAACACTTTTAACACGACAAAATCACTATTTAGACGCTATTTAGACACACAAAATCCCATATACAAACCCAAAACCAAAATTCTGCTGAAAAAAATCCACAACCCAAACAGAGAAAACATATATTCACTATATCCGAAATCTTACATCTGAACACCCCAAATTATCCCAGTGACAAATCCACTATGAACACAAAAATAACCCCGCAAATCAAACAAAAATGGCCGGCATTGTAAGAATAATATATTATATAATCTTCTATTAGAGAACTTATAGAGAATATAATACCAAAATAGAGATGTGGACTACACGCCATACCGCAAAATAGCGTAAAATCGCTATTTTGGGGTTCAATTTCCGTGCCAAACTCCACAATTTTCCGCCGTCCGTCCGACTATATTTTTTTTGCAACCTCTACATTGCAAATCACAGAATATCAATAATTTATGCGGATTTTATTTGCACACGTCGCAAAAAAGCAGTACCTTTGTACTGTCAAAAGAAAAGAACAAGCGACCTTTGAAAGTAAGTCAAAAAGCCACTATTGCATCCCTCTGCGAGGTTGTGCATGCGCGGAAATTCTGAGCCCTGCCTCTCGTAGAGGCGCGCGGGCGAAATAACGGAGGCGCGTGGTTGATTGGCATTGCAAGCAGTACCCGCGTGGCGGGCTCCAGCGTCCGAAAAAAGACTTCTTCGGCGTGTGGGTGGACTATATGCAGACGTAAAAAAACCGCCCCGCGCTATCTCAGCGAAGGGCGGAAGACTCAAAAATTATATCGCAAAGGTACTGCAAAAAAACGGAACAGGCAAGCCTCGCCGCCGTGGCGGGGTTGCAAATATAAACAAATTAACAATAGACCCAAAAATTATGACAACAACAAAAGAGAGTGCACTTTTATCGAGTGCAATGCGGAAGCAAGTCAAAGAGTACAACAACGAGGCGCGGTCGTTCCGCTCGGCGTTCCTGAATTGCGTACGCGCGAACCGCGTTGCAAGCCTGCAGAAATTCTACGAAGCCGCGGGCGTTCCTGCTGCAGATTGCAGCGCGAACGAGGCGTGCACGTGGAAAGGGTATGCGGCGTTGAAAAACATGCTCCCACACTACACGGATGCCGCGGGTATATTCCATCCGCTGGCACTGACGGCAAAAGCAGATACGGCGATGCTACTTACTGAAGCCGTCGGCGTTGAGACTATTGAGTGCATGCAGGGCGTGCAACGTGAAGTACTTGCAACCGCCGTGGAGGGTGCACTCAAGGAGGCGCGGTTTTTCGTTGAAAAAACAGTAAAAACATGCGACACGGAACGCACGGTGAACGCGGACGGCTCCATTACGATTGTTAAGAGCAACTTCCGCGAAGAAACAAAGCGGATGTACATCACCTATAGCGACGGCAAAGTTACACAAAGGCAAATAAACCTGCTTTTTTTGGAAATGTTAGGCGTCCCGGCAGCAATAGCGGACGCTAAACTTACAGAATTAGAAGCGGTTCAAGCGCGGCAAATTCTCAAACTGGAAAGAGAAAAAGAACGCCTCGAAAAGCAACAAGCCTCCGCCGCGGAAGCCGCTGAAAAACTACAACAAAAAGCGGCTGAAAAGGCAGAAAAGGCAGAAAAATTGCAAGCCGAAGCAAAGCAGAATCTCGCAAAAGCCGCTGAAATACACGCAAAAGCGGCTGCAAAAGAGAGCAAAGCAATAGCGGACAACGCTGAAGCAACTGTACGCACACAGCAGCGGACAAGGACAAATACGCGAACAAAGGCGTCGCAACAAATTAACAAATAAAATTGATTGTATCATGATTATTGCAGTATATAGCAGCATCGCAGTCGTATTCGGTGCAGTCCTGTACATTGGACTCCACGACTAACAGAAACAGAGTAACAAACCAACAAAGCAGAGGACGGGCAAAGCACCCGCCCTTTGTTGTTGTATAAACCACAAGCATGGAAACAAATAAAAACCCATATTGGGTCGAGGACGACGAACGCATCGAAAGAGTATCAAACATCGTATGCATCGGCGGCGGGTTGGTAGTCGGTGCGTTTTTTATCGCTCTATTTGTCGTGTCGTTTTTTGTCTGAACTGAACGACCGGCGAACAACAACGCATTTATTTTCGATTTGAGCGACTTTTTCTTGTTGCATGATAACTTTATCCACTTGCATAGCAAAAGTGTCACAAATCAAAAGCAAACGCCGTTAAAATCAATTTGAACGATTATTTGTGAGTAGTTGAACGATTGATGAACGACTCGCAAAAGTAGGTAATTTTTCGTGTGCGATGTATTCTTTATGTATATATTATTTATATCATAAAAAATAAACAATATAATAATAAGCAATATAAAAAAACAACAAAAGACAACAAAAAAAATAATAATTATATAATAATATATAATATAAAAGAAAAATATAATACAAACAGATACAACGTGAAGAAATAAGAAATGAAAGGTATCTGTAGTGTAAGAAAAAAGTAAGGTATCTATAAGTAGTAAGGTACCTGTAAGAAAAAAGAAAAATATATAAAAAGAAAAGAATATGAAAAAAGTTAAACCTACATCCACGAACTGCAAGGTGGTCGTGGAGAGTGTGCAGGCGTATTTGCTTGCGTGGGTGAATGGTTACAAGTCCGAAACGAGTTTTTCGGACGAGGTGAACGAGTCCGCGTTTGTGCATGTCGTGGATATGTATATGAACGATTACGGAAAGGGAAAAAATTGCGATGCCAAATCGTGGAGTACTCCATGGGGAGTGCTGAAACACTTTGCAGAGGGAGCAATGCTGGATGTGTCGTACTTTGAGGTAAACAACCGCCTCAAGTCGTGGGGATTAAACCCAGAAAGGTACACGGACGAAAAGAACTGGGAAACGTACTGCAACTTGATTTGCAGAGACGGGGAAAGACTGTATAACAAATTAACGAAAGGGAAATAAGATGACAAGACGACAGGCAGCAGTAGAGGACTTGCGGAAATTAGTAAGTTGCTACGAAAGATTTGTACCGTCGCGGGTTTTCTATGATTCCGCCCGCGATTCGTTTAGGTATATAGGTCGTGCATACGACTATACAAGTGCAAAATAACTTTATCAATAAACAAACAACGGCTGCGCTACCGGCTTGACGGGCTTTTATTATGAACGAGCAACAAATCATCGCACGACAAATCATCGCACGTCTTGAAGCGTGCAAAAACGACCTCGATGAATTGAGCAACGGGGCAAACGATTTCCACGTGGCTTGCAAGTATGCAAATGCTGCCGTGGCAGTACATGACATCATAAACTATTTGAAACGATGACGACCGAAGAATTAGAGAGCAGAGTCCGCGTCCATAAGATTGGTGGCGGTGCATTTAGATTTGAAACCGTACTGTACGGGCGGCAAATCTACCTGACAACGAATGACAGTATAACATACGACATCATCAAAAGAGTCCATGTTAGGGACTACGTATAAACAAGCCCTGCAATACGCGCATGATTGCGTAGTCAGGGCGAACAAACAATGGAAAGGAGTGCAAAAATGGACGGCTGTACAACAGCCAAAACCGCCGAAAGAGCGTGGCGGCACGTTGAACTGTTGAGCAAAGAGCAACGAAACCGATTCTTTGAGGTATGCAAACGAAAGCACATACCCTATTTGCAGCAACTACTCATTGCGGCAAATTTCGAGTCTGTAATGAACAACTTAATCGAACAATGAATAATATAATCTTTGCGGACTTTCGGAACGATTTGTACGAAACCGCCTATTTGTACAGGAACTACCTGAACGGCTTGAACGATGATGAAAGCCTTTGTTATTAACAACTTGTAAACTTGAACTGTTATGACACAAGAGGAAGAACTGCACGCCATCAAAGAGTGGGCGGAAGACTATCCGAGTTGGCTTGCAAACAGTACCGACTATTCCAGAGGCTATAAAGACGCAATGTTTTGCGCACACGATATAGTCCTCAGTATTATTAACAATCAAAATGAATGAATTATGAGTACTTTTATAGCAAAAAGCATAAGTATCAAGAGAGATAGCATTACCATTATAGGCGGAGACAGCAACGTTTTTCCACGTGAAAAATACACTATCAATATCCCCCGAACAGATAAGGACGAGCGACTATTTGTGCGAGAACTGGTCGGCGGTTGTATCAAGCCCGAACCGTCCGCAGGAAACTATTTTTGGTGGTGGGCTATCAAACAACTGCAAAGCAGATACCAGTGGCAAAGTACACAGGAAGAGTTTGCTGTAGCCTTTGCCGAACTACTCAACCTGCACAAAAACCACAAGAACGCAAGGAAAGCAGTCGTGCAAATCAAAGCACCTTTCGGCGGTACGTACTATATGTGCAAAAGCAACATCGGCAGACGTTACACATACGCCAGCACGAAAGAACAAGCCACGGTATTCACTCAATACCAAGCAGAATATATCGCTACCATATATGCAGATACAAAAGTCGAATTTTTAACCGAATGAGTTATGACAAAAGAAGTCATCAGAAAACGCCTTGAACGGGCGGGATGGAAAGTTACGCACGATATGTGCGGAATGTATATAGCACACAAGTGTAACCGAACTTACAAAGCCGACACTCTGAACGGCTTGTACAAACAAATTTTTCAATCACACTAATATGAAAACTTACGAATTTATACTACGTTGCATCGGTTGCTATGTATCAACCTGCAAATACATGGACGGACTGCAAGAGGATTTCGACATCGAACTCACAGAGGACGATATACAGGAAGTCTTTGCAAACAACGACCACTTGCACAATGCCGGGAACGGACTAATAGCAAAACTCTACGACAAAATAGTGGCAAAGGCACAAGAGGCGCACCCCGAATGTGCAGACGAACTACCCGAACTATTCGAGTACTACCCCGACGACTACGCAAGCAGTCTCGTATTCAACGGGGAGTACGTAACCACGTGGGAGTATCTCGAAAAAGCAATAGAAACGTGGAAAAATCAAAAGGAGTGCCTACACTTGACAACCAACCTGAATAACCTGCCGACGGTGCAGGGATACGCCGACTGTCTGCAACAGGCGTGCAGCAAATACGGCATCAGTACAGACGAAGCACGTGAACGGTACGGACAATTCACGGTCGGACAATGGGAGGAACTGCTGAACCGCAAGACGTTGTTTTTGGGAAAGCGGGGTATGGAACTCCGTGGCAAAGAAGCGGAGTTTTCGGACTTGCAAAGTTACAGGCTTGGCACGACCGAACCGATACATACCAGAGACGGGAGAGATGTGGTCGGGGAGATTATTCTTTGGAGATATAACGAGTGGTGCAAGTCTGCCAAAAAGAAACTGAACGACGCCCCACCCTTTGCAATAGTGGCAAATCTCCAGTTTGAAACGGACGACGGTCTTTGCTACCGCTGGCTCACAGAACGACAAAGAGAATGGAACTTCAACCATAGCATAGGACTCGACAGGGTCTATCCATATACCAAAGCAGGACTGCTTGCATACGTGAACGAGTGTATAGCAGCCGAACCGTATGACGAAATAATCATAAAAGACTAATAAAAAACAAATTATGAAAGCAGAATTTAGTATTACAAACGAGACGGAGTACTGCCGCTCAACAATGGCAATGACCATAATGAACGCGACAGACACGTATGTATTCACAACGGTCGTCAATATACCAAAGGGCGACGAAACGAAATGCACCTCTTTCGGCATAACCAAACCGCAAGCCGAACTGCTGGTGGCATACCTCAAACTGACTTTCGGACTATGAGACAAAGATATTCATTTGCAGAGGTCTTTATCCGTTGGAACGATGATGACCTCGAAACACCGCCGCAAAGGGTTACAATAGCCCTCAAATCGTGCGAGGCGTTGTCTGTGGACGAGCAAACAGGAAAGCAGACAACGGTCAAAGGCTCACAACCGTCTGAATGGAGAGAGGGCAGCAGAGAGGACAACGAAATCTTCTACTACTGCAACGGCTACGAGGACTTCATCGAACTGCTGGCATACGGACACAATGCACAAGACTTCCGCGTGCTTTCGGTACTGATGCTTTCCTAAATAGCACACACAGGGAAACAGAGCGGGTAAATACTCTGTCAAATGAAAACAAAATACTACTGATGCGTCAACTTTCTAGTAGCCATTGTATTTTGTTGATATATAGTTAGTTATGCGTATTCTTTTAGAAAACGATTTGAATTGATAACTTTGCAGTCAAAAACACTGCATCGTTATGAATGAAG
>ERZ808258.523-NODE-523-length-14687-cov-3.002665_pt1 | contig 14687 bp, 7 predicted proteins | sample MGYA00521280_ERZ808258 | MGnify/ENA primary metagenome ERZ808258 (study PRJEB31516, sample SAMN03275585) | gut metagenome | biome: mammalia-associated habitat; material: feces | host: Papio cynocephalus | place: Kenya | collected 2012-07-19 ...
AATTATAATATAAGATGTAAGCTCACAAGAGCTTACATCTTTATTTTTTGTTTTTATTTAGAATAATGAAACCTGATTATTTTGTTTATTGATTTCTGTAACTACTTCATTATTTCTAGCTTTCTCATTAGTTTGAATAGTAAAATTCATAATGATAATGTATATTCTAGCTGCTATAACTGTGTATACAGCATCTTCATTATATAAATAGGATAGTTTTTTATATAGTGTATTACTAAGTTTAGCTGTAACTAAATTAGTAGTTTCACTTCGTATTTGTTCTTCTAGCTTAGTATTAATATAAGTGGTATTAGCTAATCCATTCATAACCATATATTCTTGAATACAATCTGAAATAAGAGAATCTAATTCTTTTATACTTACAGAAAAATCTGTAGTTAGAATAAATTCTTCATGTTTGTTATTAACAAATTTATTAGCAATAACTATTAAAGAGAGTAAGAATAAAACAAAGCTGACTTTATAAATAGAATCCGTAAAAATATAAGAAAGAATAAAAACTATAGTAATATATACAAATGGACTATTATTAAAATTATCTTTTAATAAATCAATTAGATCTCCTATATTATTTTTTATTGAATCTATTTTTGGAATTAGATTATTGAAGAAATTTTTAATATAAAACGTATATTTTTTAATTAAACCTGAACCAATTGGATTTGACATAGTAATGACTCCTTTTAAATAAAATATTCTACTAGACTTAGTCTAGTAGAATTATGATTAATTATAATAAAGTTATTTTCTAGTTAGTTTTTCATTATATTCAGACCAATCTAGAATTTTATCTCTAATAGCTAACATGTTTTTTATTTTTTCATCTCTTTCATCTGCATTCTTAAGATCATTTTTAAGCATATAATAAATTTTAACTGCTAAATCTCTAGTAATACCATATTTATATTCATCTAAGAATTCCCACCATTTACCAAATCCTAAAGTAGCAGGAATTTTAAATTCATCATTATGATTTGTATATAGCTGATGACATGTTTTACATAGCATTACGATACAAACTTTATGTTGTTCATGTACTTGTCTGAGAAGATATCCTAAATCAAATGATGTTATGTAACCATAAGTATTTAGTATATGCTCTGTAATGACTAAAGCTATATCAAATATAGTAAGTATATGATGATGCATTTCTAATGTAGCAGTTGAATCGTCTTCGTCCGATATTAAATATGGATGAAGTTGACATCTATCCATACCCATTTGCATTAAATGAGCTTTATAATGTCTATAGAAATTAGATTGTCTAAATCTAGTTATAGCAGAATATAAGAAGTTTCTATATACATCTACATCCATAAGAGATTCTTTAGTTTGAGCAAACATAATTTGATATGGAGAAGTAGGCGAATATAGGGTAGGATTAAAGTTATTATAGGTAAATAGATCTGGGTACTTAGTATTTATTATTATTGGTTTAATTTCATTATCTGTCATAATAATATACCACCTTTCTTATAATAATGTCTAAAAGCAAAGAGGTTTTACATAGTATTAATAATATTATATATAGAAAGGAGATAAAATTTTGAGTAGTATAGAAATAAGCAAGACCTATTCTAATAACCCATTTGTAGATTATCTCTTATATTATACTAAGCTTCTTTCATATGGTTCAGTAATAAAAAATGAAGAAGAAGCTACTAAAAATGAAACAAAAGAAAGTATATTAGCTGGTGATATACTTATTTCTTGTTTTGAAAATACTGCGGTATTTGAATTATTTGATTATGATGAAGGATTACTTAGAAGTGTTGGTATAACTGGTTCTTATCATTTGTCTAAATGCCTAGAAGATAAAACCTATATACCAGATTTACATGATATGATAGAGCTTACACCAGCTTTAGATGATGAAACTGAAGAAGAAATAGGTGGGTATTTTAATAATACAAAATATAAGTTTGGAGAATACTTTAAAGTAGAAACAGTTGGCGGTGGAATAACTTTTAGAAATTATAAAGTTAAAAAACTTAATGATGGTAGAGTTGTAGGTATATATTCTCTTAGAGATGAATTAACTGAAAAAGGTAAACAATCTTACATAGAGAATTATAATGAATTAAATAATTATTACCGTAAATTAGCAGGATTACCACCTGTTGGGGATTATGGTATTCCGATAATGGATTATGAATATATACCAGTAGCTGCTTCTACTATTGAAGAATTTATTAATAATGAAAATGTAACTTATGTTCATGAGTTATCTCCAACACAAATAGAATATCTAGAGAGTAAAGGGATTATGGATCAGATTAGAGCTGATTATCCTGATGCTGATTATCTAGATTATATTGCTGACGCTTTTGTAGATTATGATGAATCTGATGATAATGCTATATATAGAGCTAGAAAAATATACAAAGCTAGAACAGCATATAATTTTCAATTACTCTATACTCCTTCAGTAGAAGATGAATACGTAGTAACTTCTAAGTTTAAAACTAAATATGAAGAAAATAGACTATTTGTAATGAGTACTTTTTATAACGATATTTTTAAAGAAACTTCTGATTATTATGATAATTTTATTGGTATGATGATTATGATCATGACTATAACCGATATATTATCAGAAGTTCATCAAGATATTATTAAAACAGATTTATTGGATAAGAGATGTATTCAATATATCTTTGAAATGTATGGTATGCCATATTATAATACTATACCGTTAAGATACCAATATAGAATGTGTAAAAACATTAACCAATTAATTAGATATAAATCTTCTTCTCAAGGAATGATTAACCTAATTGATTTATTTGGTGCCCCTAATGTTGAGGTTTTTAGATACTTTATACTTAGAGATAGAAAAGTAGATAAATGGGGAGATATCATTTATAATGAACTAGAAACTAAAACTAGTAAATTAAATGATACTGTATTTCATGAAAAAGTAAGTAAAGAATTTACTAGAACTTATAAGCTAACAGTTAAAGATGGTATTGCATATCTAAATGGTAGTGATGGTAGTGTATCTAAAGTTACTATATCAGATATAGCTAATAATTTAGATACATCTATAAATGTTCCTATAGAAGATAAAACTCAAAAAACAACTACCACTACTATTTATAAACTTACAAATGATTCATCTGATAATGCATATATTATTACAGAAGAAAAAACTACAACTTCTTCTGATGGTGATAATACTGATTCTTTAACTAAAGAAAACTATTATAAGTTATCTATTAATTCAGACAATAATATTGAAATAGAATATTATGATATTAATCTAGATCTATTTTATAATCAAAGTGATAATAAATGGTATTCTATTGAGAATGGTAGATTAGTAGAAACTAATATAGAAACTAAAAAATCTAAAGAGATTATAAATAATTTATCACCTAAAGAATGGGATTATACAATGGCTTTAGATAAAGATAATACTGCTGTTGTAATTACCTTTACTAGAAAAGGAATAAATGATACTACATTTAATATTCCTTATCCTAAATATAATACTCAATCTTTTGATGATTATTTATCCAATAATATTATGAATGTAATCTATAATAATACTATTCTTATTAAAGATACCGATTATACTATTTCTTCTGATAAGAAACAGATTACTATAACTAAAGCTGGATTAAAACAGAAAGATATAGTATTTGATTTTTATTATAATAAAGAAGCCATAACACCATATATAGATGCTGAAAATGGATATACTATTTCTACAGAAGTAGCTAATGTAGTAGATACTAATATTATAACATTAAAGAGTTTACCTAATCATACATATCTTACTGATGGAAATCAGCTAATGATTTGTATTGATGGTGATATACTTATAAATACTGACGATATTACTAGATATACTATAGATTTATCTAAAAATAGAATAGTATTAGAAGATGTACCACAAGATTCTACCGCTACTATTATTTATATCTATAATAAAAATAATATAGTTAAATTAAGCGAACAAATGGAATCTATGATAGAAAGTACAGATGATACTAAAACTGCTAAAAGAGATCTAGTATTAAAGTTTCCTTTTGATAAATATTTTGAAAGAGGAAATGAAATATTAGTAACTAAATCTGATAAAACAGATAATAGAATTAGCATTATTCCTTCAGATAAATATACTTTATCAGAAGATAAAAGTACTATATCATTTAATGCAGATGTAGTTATAGATGATAATACTGTAATGAAGGTATTCTATATTTATTCAGAAAATTCTATATATAATAAAATAAGTATAAATAAATCTGAAGAAGTAATTACAGCTACTGAAAATTTCCAAGTTTCGTTTAAATTAAATCCACCATTTAAGAATTTCTTTGATTTAGGTTATAAGGCTTATATTAAACTTAGATCTAATAAAGAATATTTATCTACTGAATTATATGATATCTTTAATAATACACTTACACTTAAAGATCAAGCTATCGGATTACAGAAAGATCAAAAGGTTACTGTAACCTATGTATGCGGTCCTAATACTTCTAATATTATTTGTTCTAAGCAAAGAATAGAAGTTACTAGTATAAACCAATCAGTATTTAAAGATTTAGATATTACGGATGATTATTTTACTAATGATAATAATGTAATAGTAGATATAACTGGTAGATATTTAGAACCTACTGATTATACTATAGATGCTACTACTAAAACTTTAACTATTACTAATACTGATAAATTACCAAGTACAGCAGATTGCATTAATATAATTTATGTAAAGAATAATACTACAAATACTGCATTAAGAGTTACTAAACAACATATTACAGCTACCGAAAATACTAATACATATAATATAACGATACCATTTAAATCATATATAGAAACTAAGCAATCCGCTATAGTATTTCATACTTTTAGTAATAATTATTCTTCTATAGTAACTAATTTTACTCTTACTAATGAAGATATTACTTTACCTGATGAAGTATTTAGCTCTAATGATTCTATTGATATTTTATTTATTTATAATAATAAATATATTAATGATAGAACCAATATAATCAAAGAAGAAATTGTTCCTATTAAATCTACAGATATAAATAATAAAGTTCAGATACAAGTACCATATCCATTTGAGAATTATGAATCTAATGGATGGTTAATGTATATTACTAATGAAAGTAATACTATAATAGATGAATCTACCTATGATATATTTGATGGATATTTATCATTCTTTAATTCTGAAGACTTATTAAAATATAAAACTTTAAATTTCCATTTTATATATTTTGATAATGAAAGATATGTTTATAAAACATATACAGAAGATTATGATAAAGATATTGAATTAAAGTTTGTAGGAGTTCCTATAGAAGATACTTTCTTTAATAAAAATATTATTAAAAGAACTAATTTAATCCCATATGATGAAACAACATTAGCTGATAAATATTGGGATGGTGTAGGCTATGATGATGATCAGAATAAAAACCATCTTAAAGTAAAAGAACAAATATTAGCGAAAGAGTTTAATTATGAAAGAACTAAATATTTTGGAATAAACTATGTATTAGATATAGCAGATATGAGTTTTAAAATTGCATATTTTTATAATATTTTCTTTGATGATGTATTTAAAGAAAACAAAATAAAAGTATCAGTTCCTTCTATAATTCCATATAAACAATTTAATGTAGCATATCTATTTACTTATCTAAATGCTTTAGCATATTTATATTCTGGAGTTGATGATACTATAATAGATACTACAGGAAAAATATTGTATATTAAAGGATTTAACTTTAAGGCTGATATCCCTAAACTGAAACAATGGATATTAGATCAACGTAGGCATGCTAATAATTTTGATACTACTTATATCTATCAGACTAGACCATTAGATGAAAATACATCTGTACAATTACCAGAAGATAGAACTAAGAAGATTTGGGATTTTGATATTAAACCAGGAGAAAATAATGTATTTAATTCCCTTAAAGAAATAGTAGATATGTTTACTACTGGTAAGAAAGTAAATGGTAAAACTACTAATAGAGATATCTATAATTTCATAGTTAGAAATATTTATAAATCTCAAGACTATGATATTTTTAAGATATGGAAGAAGATATTTGATACTTTAATGACTTATAAACAAACATTTGATTATTATCATATTACAGAAAATGGTACTACTAGAATAGCTAAATCGTTATCTGAATTCTTAAAATATAAAGATACTGAATTATATAATGATTATATAAGTTTGAAGTATATTACTGACAAAGAAAAAAGAAATGAAGCTATTGTAGATAGAATATCAGATATTGTTTATATATTAGAAGAATATTTAGATTTAAAAGAGTTCCAGAATATATTTGACCATTTACCAGGTGTAAGTGGTGATTCATTCTTGGATATGCTATATACCATAATTAATTTCTTTAAGTCATATAAAATAGTATTAAGAAGTAAAGGAGATTATATAGTATTTAATGCTAAAGATCCATTGCTTAATACATTAAAATATGTAGATGTAAAAGATAACTTTGTAGAATTAAATAAATATGAATATATAGCTCCTTTAGATAGTATAAGAAGTGAAATGCAAGTATTTACTCATTATGATGATAATTTAGGGTTTAAAGAGCATATGCATCTTGATACAGTTATAAATGATTCTATTAATGAAAAATACTTAGATTATGCTAAAAAGAATGGATTACCAACTACTAATAAAATTACAGTTAGAGTAGATGTAACTAGAAATCAAACTATATTCATAGTAACCAGTACTGGAGAAACTTATTCTACTAATCTTTATCATGGTGAAATATTAGTTAAAGATAAGTCTACTGGAGAAGAAGATTTAGTTACTTATTATTACTCTTATAAGAAAGATCCTAACTTACAAACTTATGGTAGTTTTATTCTTAATAAAGATAGTGTAATTGATATGTCTAGATTCATTATATTTGAAGGTAAAGATTTATCAGGCTATACTTTAGAAGATAAAAATAGTGATGATAAAGTTGAATTTAGTAAATTCTTAGATACAGATTTTAATACTGATTATATCGAATTTACTCTTAAATATGGAGAAGAATTCTTTGCATACTTAATACCTGATGAAAATTATAATGAAGGTACTTTAAATATGAGATATGGTAGAGCTGAAAATGATGATATGCATGTTTATGCAACAGATGCCACTCCTATAACACAATTTATCCAGGTTATAGTTCCAGAACATGCTCATATTAAAGCAACCGATGGCGATAAGATTTATATAGATAAATCATTTGAATCTATGAAAGGCTCTTATCTTGAAATCGAAACCTATGCAGATAGTGGTTATACAGCTGGTAATTTAATAATAGATGGAACTACATTAACTACTCTTCAAACATCCAAAGTTGTAAAAGAAGATACCATTGTAGTTTCAACTGAAAAGCCTATAGCTAAGAAAGTTACTATAGATATTAAATCACCAGATTATACTACTATTAGAGTAATATTTGATGACGAAATTGTAACAGTCGGTAATAATCAAACTAAGACTGTAAGCAAAGAATATAATACTAGATATACAATCTATGTAACTACTCATAGCGATTATAATTCTGGTACTTTAAATATTAAGAAAAATGGTATAATAGATGATAGTATTATGGATACCGATAGTCATATTACTATTACTACTACTAAACCTACACTAAAATATTTTACAGTATATTTTACTGAAACAGAAAATCAGACTATAATAGCTACATATAATTTTAAAGATTATTATGAAGATTTTGTAGTTCCTATTCATGCTGAAATAGATGTAAGAGTTATAGCAGATACTGGATATACTGCTGGTAGACCATTAAAATCTACTTATATAATTGATGAAGATACGCAAATTATGTGTAGTGATGCAGTACCAAAGACATTTAATGTTACTATTACTGCACCTGATCATCAAACTATTATATTTAATAATAATGATAAATCTACTACAGTTAAACCAGGTACTTCTATTACATTAGCAGATGTACAATATGATAGTAATTATAGTATTGAATTAGTAGCAGATACTGGTTATACTAGTGGTACATTAAATATTCCTTCTGAAGGTTATATTAATGATAGTATTTCTACTGATGGTGTTGGTACTAATATTATTATAACTACTACAGAAGCTACAGTTACTATGCTTAATATTAGTATCGTTCAAACTAATAATCAACTTATCACAGTTACTTATAATGGTACTGGATATACTAGTGACTTTAATGTTCCATATGGTTCTAATATTACTGCAAGTATTAAAGCAACAGAAAAATTCTTTGATGCTGGTACTCTGAATATTACAACTACTGTAGTAACTGATAGCCTTATTATTAGTGCTACTAATGCTACAATTCATAAATATGATATTACAATTACCAAATATGATAATCAGAGAATACTTGTTACTGAAGTATTTGGAGATGAATCTGATAATATTATTCATACTGATTCTTTCAAAGTTTCTGCACAATCTCATCTTAGGGCTGAAATTGAATCTACAAATGATGCTTATAATTGTGGTACACTTAATACAACTGAAATTACATCAGTTGAATCTGATACTACATTTACAGCTACAGAAGCTACTATTAGAACCTTTAATATTACTATAATTCAATCTGACCATCAGACAATTCATATAACAGTTAATGGAGTAGACCATGCATCTAGCTTTACATGCAATGCTGGATTAGAATATAAAATTACTGTAATTCCAGATACAGGATATATAGCTGGTACTATACTTGATATATCTGATTCTGGTGTTATTTCTGATAATATGGTTATTAAAGCTACACCTGCTCATATGTAACAGTTTTATATTATTACACATACCAATAAATGGTATGTGTAATATTTTTTAATGGAGGTTAATAATGAGTGATCATTTAGAATATACTTCCTCTCAAAAACGACCAGATAAAACTAAATGGTCTGCTTCTATAGAAGCAGATAAAGGTTATTTACCAGGAAGATTAAATAAAGATAATGGAATACTAGAAAGTGATACCTCTATATATGCTAGTAATAGTTTAGATGATACAGTATATATATTAGTAGATCAATATAATCATCAGCATATTAAGGTTACTATAAATGATGAAACTGTATATGAAAATACTAGAGTAATTAAGTGTAATATAGATGATACTTTTAAGGCCGAAATAGTAGTAGATACTGGATATACTAGTATTGGTAAATTAAATTATACCAGTGGTAAATTATTTAAAGATAGGCATCTATCTATAGATAAAGAAGCTGAAGCTAAATTATGCACAATTACTATACCAGCTACTACTAATCAAACATTAGTATTCTATTCTATATATACTATACAAAAATCTAGTGATACGGCTACCACATTTACTGTACCTTACGATACTGATTATAGTATAGAAATTATTCCAGAATATGGATATAATAAAGGTACTTCTAATCATACAGAATTAACAATGTATTCATTAAATACTAATTCTAATTCTTTAATGAATACAACTAATTTTAGTGTAAATATAACTTGTACTGATAGTACTAAAAAGAAGTTTAAAATTACTATCCCTACAATAGATAATGAAACTGTTAGTGTAATTGCTAATGGTATAACTTATACTAGTACTATAAGTTTAGATTATCTTACAGAATATAAAATAAATATTACTCCTAAAGATAATACTTATGTACCTGGAAGATTAATATATCCTCCAGTAGATATAAATTCTAACATTCCTACAAAAAGAAGTTTTACTTTAACTAAAGATATAGATATAAAAATAACTCCAGCTTATAAAATAAATGATGGGGTATTTTATATACAATATACAGATGGTGAAAAAGAGACTGAACCATTATCTGATTATACTGATGATGATTGGTATTTAAAAGAACCATATCTACTAGCTAATCTAAATCATAACAATATAGAAGATTTATATTATTTACCTTTTTCAGGTACGACTAAGTCTGGATATAAACATGTAGATGATACTGGTAGTTATGATTTTATTCATGATAAAACTGGTATTGTACCTCCACCTTTAAAGACATATACTATTAGTATAACACAATCAGACAATCAAAAAATAAAAGTAACCTATTGTGGATTTATTTATACTGATACTTTTAAATTAGATCCAGGAGATAATATAACTTGTAGAGTTATACCTAACGAAGGCTATAATGCTGGTAAACTAAATTATACTAAGATTGATAATATTCAACAAGATTATACAATATCAGCTACAGCTGCTACTATAAAAACGTTTACTTTAACTATTGGAGAGACTACTAATCAAACATATGTAGTTACTATAAATGGTGAGGCTAAACCATCTACTAATAAAGAAACATCTTATGTAGTAAACTATGGAAGTACTTATTCAATAAAATATACAGCTAATGCTTCTACTAAAGCATTTACATATATTGCTTCAGAATCTATATCTGGTGTAGTAAAATCAGATATAATTATACCTGCTAAAGAAGCTATAGCTAATATAAAATATTATAATCTTATAATTCCATCTACTACTAATCAGTCATATAAACTTTCTTTAAATACTAATCCTGATTATGGTGGAGATATACCGTCATATAATTCAATTACTAAAAACGCTCAAACTATTAGTGTTCCATATGGAACTATATATAGCATAACATATATTGCAGAAGATTATTATAATGGTGGTACTTCTATTTCTGGTACTATAACTGATAATACTACCATAACTCATAATGAAGCTACGATTAAACAAGCTACTGTTACTATAACTCAATCTGCTAATCAAACAATTCATGTATATACTCCTAAAAAAGAAGGTGGGGTAGATCATACTTCTACATTTACTGTACCTGCATTAACTACATATGAGGTAGAAGCTATTGGTGATAGTGGATATTTACCGGGTGATTTAGGAGTAAAATAAAAAATAAAATATATGTAAAATACATCTCTAATACCATATAGGTATTAGAGATGTATGTTGCTTTCTGACATACGCAGAAACAAAGACTGCATATGCCATTATTATAATAGTATTGATAATGCATAAATAATATACACGCACATATATCAGAAAGAATATATTACTTATACATTATCACTATTATATTATATAATTGAATATTCTTTTACCTTATTCATTTTAAAAACATTTTATTAATTTAATAGATTTAAAAAGGAGGTATAATATGCCTATTCATTATAGTGAAGGAGAATTTCCTTTAGATGTATATTGTGGTCATTATACAGAGCAATTTCAAAATTCTTATAATTTAAATAATATTCATAATTGTGATTGCTGTCAACCATATAATATCAATCATGCTGTAGAGAAAATACAAAGAGCTACATTAATGATTACTAATATATCTACTAAAGCTACTTATAATTTAGCTATTACAATTGATTACTCTGATGGAACTTCTAAAACATATAATTTAGAAAAAGGAAAAAGATATAAAGTTCAATATCTTTCTAATGGGGAAATTAATACATTAGTAGGCGTAATTACTAATATTGGTAAAGTAAACTCTAATTCTAGTTGTTCTTGTGATTGCTGTTCTGGTATTAATGATTATATTATTAGATTAGATGCTTCTAGTAATTATTCTTCAGTAGTAGAAGATATTAGAACTTCTGATATTAGAACTATAGAACCATATGTAGAGCATTCTGATGAAGATACTACTATTCTTAATGCTAGGAGTAGCGGTGCTACTGTAGCAGGGTTAATAAATAATATTACTATTACGAATGCTACTATAGATGGAGATGGTACTATATTAGAAGGAACTATTATAAAAGGTGCTATAGATGAAAAACAAGCTATAGTAGTTGATGGTTGTTCTATAGGTTTAAATTCATTGAATAATACTATTACTGTATCAGGTGCAGAAATAGTAGGAGGTTCTTTAACTTCTGGTAAAATAATGAGTGGTACTTTAGATAAGTATACTATTATTAATCAGACTAGTACTGATAATTGTTGTTGTTCAAATAGTAACTTAATGACTAATTGCACAGTAGAAGCTAAGACTGCTACTATAGTAGCTACAGAATGTTGTGTAGTTGGTTCTAAATCATATGGTGGTACTGTAATTAATCCTGTAATAGAAAACTCTACTGTTATTGGTGGTAAACGTTCTGGTAAAGATATGGTCACTACTGGAGCTATAGTAATTGGTAATGTAGCTTATGGTGGTACTATTACGGGTGGAACATTATTAGGAGGTACTGCTACTGGTATTATTAATGATAAATCATATGTAATTGAAAATGGTTCTACTACGGGTGGTACTAGTATGAAGAGTACTGTTATAAATGGTAGAATAGTTGGTGGTAAGAATATAAACGGTAGTATTATAGGAGCTACTGTATATGGCGGTATTGCAGAATGCGGAACAACTACTGGTGGTACTACTACAGTAACTGATAGTATAGATTCATTTATTAAACCAGAATCTACTTCATTACCATCTGATATAGTTTGTAAATGTCCTGAAGTATATGGTGATTATAAAGACATGATTGGTGATGTAATTATTTGGATTAAAACTAATAATGGTTATAAACCTCATAAGAATTAATCTATTAGACTACCCTATATTAGGGTAGTCTATATTTGTAATTCTTATATTCTATAATTGTATAATATAGTAATGAATACATATATAAGTATTCATATTTACTATGTTACTGAAGAATATAACTTCAGTATAGTTCTATAAGGAGGAATTATTATCATGATTAACAAACCTTTTAGTGAATGCTCTATTGATGAATTAGCAGAAGTTTCTAGTGAAATTAAAACAGCTCAAGATAATTTCAATAAAATTATTAATGATTATAAAGATGCAAACACATATGATTATGATATTGTATCTATAGTCTTTAAAGCTGTAGATAATCTTGCTAGAGCTATTTTAAAATATGGCAAAACACATGGTTACGAAGAAGCAGATCTTTTTGATATTCATTGGTTTAGAGGTGTTTATGAAGACCTTTATATTAGTGAAATGAAATCAGTATGCTTCTAATCGTAAAAAATAAAAGGTCTTATGACCTTTTATTTTTTGTAATTATCATCTTTAACTTTACTATAATATTGTATTAATAAAAAGGAGGATTTTATGATTATAAATAAACCTTTATCTTTAAAAGATAATATGGGTATAACTGGTGAACATACTAATTTTAAGACATGTATTAAAGCATGGTATACTGATACCGGTGAAGTATTGTTTACTACCCATAATATTATGACATTAGCTGGTGGTGGATTTATAGCTAGATTATTATTTGATATTGATGAACCAGAAAAAACTCCATCTTATAATTCTATGCTTGATTTTACCTTTGCTAATTCTGAAGAATCTAATACAGAGAATAAACCAGAAAAAGTATGTTTATTCTGTGTAGGTACAGATGGATGTGGTAGAGAAAACTCTCAAGTATATGCGGCTAAATATGCTTCATGGATTAACCCAGCGTATACAGATAAATATGGTGGTATTATTCCATTTAGATATACTACTCCAGATACAGATCTAACACCAGTACAAAGAGATTATACTAAGACTGGTACATACTTTGGTAGAAAAGAAAAATCTGATAGAATTGCATATTACTTTAAACGATTTGATTCTGAACCAGTGTTTACTCAACAATTTACCGATGGTACTCCTATAGACGCCAATGTATATGAAACACAAGAATCAACTGATATGGAAGTAGAATCTGTAGTTTCAATGCAGATGTCTATTACTAAAGATGATTGCAGAGATTTCTTTTTTTATGGTATAGGATTAAACGATGCCAGAATTAACTCTATTTCACTTTGTACAGGCTATGTAAAAACTGATGGTAAACTATCTGATACTGTAGATAATGCTGAATATATGAATATTAGACCAGTAACTAGATTAAATATTCCTAATGAATCTTTAATTGATCTAAGAAAGTCTATTACAATTAATTATTCTATATACTTCTAATAAAGAGGTGAATTAAATGGCAGTAACTACTAATAAACGAATAGCCAGAAAGATTACAAATAAAGATGAAATAGACTATTTTTTAAATTTATCACAAAAAGACGTAGAATCTTTAACCAAACTTATGGAAACTTTTGGTACTTTAAATGGTAAAGAGCCAAAGTATAATACTTATGATATTATTACTATTCCGCCTAATTCTTATGGTATTGGTAATAAAAAGAATAAAAATGCTTTTACAACTACTTTAGGGAGATGGTGGTTTAATAAGTGCTTTATAGAACAAGACTTATTTGATATATTCCATTATATTAATAAGCCTATAAATAAAGATGTACTAGGCGATATGAACGATCAAATATCATATGCTATTATGGAAGATAGACTTCCTGTATCGGTATTAAAAAGATTCTTAATGAGACAACAGAAGTTCCAGCCTTATTGTAATATTTTATGTTCTGGATTTACTTCTAATATGCTTACAATTTCATATAAGATTGATAAAATGAAAAAACAATTAGAAAAGAAATATGCAGATGAATTAAAAGATCCAGAAAAGAATATGTATGCTGCTGATAAAATAGAAAAAGAATTATTAAGCTATGCTAAGACAGAACTTAAAGATGATATTTCTATGGATATGTATGATTCTAAAGCTAAAC
>ERZ808258.524-NODE-524-length-14659-cov-3.756779_pt1 | contig 14659 bp, 12 predicted proteins | sample MGYA00521280_ERZ808258 | MGnify/ENA primary metagenome ERZ808258 (study PRJEB31516, sample SAMN03275585) | gut metagenome | biome: mammalia-associated habitat; material: feces | host: Papio cynocephalus | place: Kenya | collected 2012-07-19 ...
TTGAGGAGGTCGTCGATGTACTTGCGGGACAGCTGCGTCCTGTATTCCATCTCCAATGTCGCGATGACCGGGACCAGCGCCTTGTTGCACCTGCCGTACTCGATCAGCTTGGTGAGATCCTTGTCGTCGAAGAGGACGACCTTGACCGCCCTCATCGTCTGGATGTAGGAGTCCTGGTCGGGAAGCGTGTCCGGACGGACGCTGGTGACTCTGCTCTCGCACTTCTTGAACGCCTCTCTGATCTGGGCCAGGGAGCTGCCGTCCGTGAGGGCGTTCCCGGAGATCTCCAGATTGGGATGCTGGATGAGGACGTTCAGCATCTCGATCGGTGTCCAGGAGTCCACGTCGCGGAGAGCCTTGAACGCGTTGTGGATGGAGCTCTTCACCACTTCCGGCGGAGGCTCCGTCGTGACGCCTGCGAGCTTCACGATCTCCTTCTCGTTCACGCCCTCCCAGTTGAGCTTCTTCAGATAGGCGTTCAGCACCCCGTTTATGACGACGTACCTGCCATCCGTGAGGATGACGCAGTCCTGCCTGAGCTTCTGGACCATCCCTTTCAGGATCTTCGCGTCCTCGTCGAACTCCCTCTTCTTCAGGATGGGATCCGACATCACCCTCTTCATCTCGGGGACGAGATCGACCAGATGAGAGTTGCTGAACCTCACTCCAGGGTCGTTCTGCTTGTTCTTGCTCTCGTTGGACCATTTGCGGCTGCGGTCGTCGATGCGCTTCTCGATGAAGGCGTAATCGTATCCTTCCGGCTTCAGAGGGTCCAGACCCAGGAGCTGGCAGTAGTTCTCTTTCTCCATGCGTCGTCCTCGGATCAGTTGCGGTCGACGATGTTGCGGGAGTGTCCGTCGGAGTTCCCGACCCTCAGTCCCATGCTGCCGGTGTTGATCGCCGTCGCGATGGTTCCGAAGGTCTCGCCGAGCCTGTCGATGGTGGTGAACAGCGCTCCGTCGTCGACGGTGGCGATCTGCCTGAGGAAGGACGTGTCCGCCTCTCCGAGTCCGACGGCGATGATCGTGATGTTGTCGTTGCGGCATCCGATGGCCTGCTCGACGGCTCTGTCCCTCTTGCCCCATATGCCGTCGGTGAGGACGACTATGATGCCGACGCCCGGCCTGGAGGCGAGCATCGCGCGGGCGGTGTCGAGGGGGCTGGCGTCGGTTCCCCTGCCGACCATCTTGACCTTGAGCAGATCGATGGACTCGAGAACGGCATGGGGGTCGCTCGTCAGCTCCTGGACGACCTTGACCTTGTCTCCGAATCCGATCAGCGAGAAGTAGGTGTCCTTCCCTTCGAGCGCGTTGACGAAGTCGCGGATGGAGGCCTTCGCCCTCTCGATCGGCTCTCCGTCCATGCTCCTGGAAAGGTCGACGCAGATGGCGATGTTCTTGACGATGCTCTCGTCGGTCTTCCTGTCCTTGGGACTTCCTCCCATCCATCTGATGTCCTCCTCGATGGGGCAGGTGTCCACGGTAAGGGGCTCGCCGTCCTGGAAGGCTGTGATCTTGATGACCCCGTTCTCGTCGTAGTTGTACTCGATGTCGACGATCAGCCCGTTGCCGTCGTTGTAGAACCCGGTGATGACGACCTTGGCGAGGACGTTGCAATCCAGGGGGACCTTGGATTCTCCCTGCATCGTGTAGACCTCGATCTTGTTGGTCATGTTGCCCTTGTTGATCTTGAACTGCTTCCTGTTGGTGCAGGGGACCTTGGAGTTCCTCTTGATGATGATGTCGTTGACGAACCTGGATCCATCGGTCGAGACGGAGAGGACCCCGAGGGAGTGGGCGGTGACGTCCGAGATGGTTCCTCCGACCCTCAGGCCGGTGGAGGAGCTGGTGTAGAGTTCGCTGACGATGGCCGCGCCCTTCGCGACGGCGAGGTCGGTGTCGCTGTGTGCGATGACCTCCCTTCCTGTGAGGTTCTTGAGGAACCTCGCCACGGCAGGCATCCTGGTGGAGCCTCCGCACAGGAGGATCTCGTCGATGTCGGTCCACTTCATGCCGAGCTCGTCCATGAGCTTGACGCAGACCTCCTCGGTAGCCACGAGGAGATACTCGGTCATGGCCTCGAACTCGTCCCTGGTGAGGGTGTACTTGGCATTGTAGCCTTCGTAGTTGATCGGGATGTTGACGGTCTCCGCCAACGACAGGGTCTTCTTGTAGCCCTCTGCGGCGACGATGAGCTCGTTCTTCTTGGACAGGTCGTCCCTGGGGTCGATCTCGAACTCGTCGATGAAGCGGTCGCAGACGTACTTGACGATGGCGGCGTCCCAGTCCTTTCCGCCCAAGATGTGGTTCCCGTCCGTTCCCACGACCTCTATGTTCCCCTTGTTGATCCTGACGATGGTTACATCGAACGTGCCTCCTCCGAGGTCGTAGACCATCACGGTCTTGTCGGAGGAGTGCTTGTATCCGTAGGATATGGCGGCGGCGGTGGGCTCGTTGATGATCTTGGATACCTTTATCCCGCAGGCCTCTCCGGCCCTGATGGTGGCGGTCCTCTGGAGGTCGCCGAAGTAGGCCGGAACCGTGATGACGGCCTCCGTGACCTTCTCGCCCGTGCTCTTCTCGGCATCCTCGATGAGGTGCTTGAGAAGCATGGCGCTGAGCTCCTCGGAGTTGTAGTCCTTTCCTCCGAAGCTCACGGTGGTGGAGCCGTCGCCCATGTTCCTCTTGAACGCGGCGGCATTGACTCCGGTTCCGTTGGCCTGCATGTCCTTGGCGTCCTCTCCGATCAGGATGTCGCCGTCGTCCAGGAAGCAGATCACCGAGGGTGTGGTCTCCTTGCCGAACGTGTTGTTGATTATGACAGGTTTGTTGTTCTTAGTGTCGTATCTAGCAACTGCAGAGTAGGTCGTCCCTAGGTCAATTCCAACCTTCATATCCCATCGTTCAACGTATCATCAGACTTGTATAAAACACGATGGAGGGTCCTACGAAAATCGAAGGGAAGGTGATTAATAGAAGAGGGAGAAGCTCGGCCGAGCAATGGTGCTACGATAATCGTAGATGTCGGAATCTGGCTTCGCGGATATGCTCCAAAGCCATCTCGAGAACGGTCCTCACATGCTCGTCGCACAGCGAGTAGTAGGCGTTCTTCCCCTCCTTGCGGAATGAGACCAGGTTGGCATCGCGCAGCATCCTCAGCTGGTGGGATGTGGCGGACATGGACATTCCGAGAGCTTCGCTGATGTCGCATACGCACATCTCCCCGGAATCCAGCGCGAGGAGTATCCTGACCCGGGTGGTATCGGAGAATATCCTGAAGAACGATGAGAGGTCCTCGATCTCATCGGTCCCGGGCATGCTGTCGACGGCTCTCTCGACTTTGTCGCAATGGACCTCGTGCTCCTCGCAGACGCCTTTCAGGAAGAGCCCCTCCTGGTTCTGACGAGGATCATCATCAGCACGACGATGACGATGACGGATACAACGCCTCCGGCGATAGCGATGGACTCCACGCTGTCGGGGAACGCGACCGAAAGGAATGACAGGACGAGCAGCACCCCTGCGAGCGCAGCGACGGCGTAAACGAGCGGACCCTTCTCCATGGTTCCTCATCGTCGGCATCGTTGAAAAACTGAACGCAAGCAGGCTCATACTTATCATCGCGACGTCATCTGCCGTGCATGACGAGCGCGGAGGATCTGTGCGAGCAGGCTGTCGGCATATACGGGAAGGACCCATGGAAGGCTTTCGATCTGTTCTCCCAGGCCGCGGCCCAGGGAAGCGGCAATGCGATGTTCGGCATGGCCGAGATGAAGATGCAGGGGATAGGCACTCCTCGCGATCCCGAAGGCGCGGAGATGTTGTACGAGCAGGCCGCGGAATCGGGCCATCCCCCGTCCATGTACCGCCTCGGTCTGCTCTGGACAGGGGATTGCGACCATGAGGAGGATCCGGAGAAGGCCGTGCGCTGGCTGAAGGCCGCCGCGGAAGGTGGATTCCCTCCGGCGTACCCGGAGCTCGCGGAAGCCCTGCTGTGCGGCTACGGGGGGAGGGCCGATCCCGAGTCCGCGTTCCGCTGGTTCAAGGCTGCTTCCGATTGCGGCGATCCCGTTTCCATGTTCCATGCGGGATACATGCTCTCCGAAGGGCTCGGCTGCGGAAAGGACGAGGCCTCTGCAACGGAGTACTTCAGGAGTTCCGCGGAGGGAGGGGTCCCGGAGGCCATGCTGAAGATGGCAGGCCTCTGTTCCGAAGGCGCCGTCCCGGGCGGAGCATCCGCCGCATACGAGTGGTGCAGGGCCGCCGCGGACACGGGATTCGTTCCTGCGGTCTACAGGCAGGCCACCATGCTCTATCAGGGAGACGGCGTGCAGAGGAACCTGGAGGCCGCGTACTCTCTCTATCGCGGACTCGCGGATGCGGGGGAAGCGGATGCCATGTTCATGGTGGGACGCATGAAGCTGGACGGCTTCGGCGTCGAGAAGGATGAAGAGGACGGTCTCCGGTGGATCGAGAAGGCATCTAAGTCGGGCTCGTCCATGGCGATGCAGCTCATGGAGGATATCCGTCGCAGACAGAACACCCAGCTAATACGCATCGATGGATGATGCGGTTCGAGAAGGAAGATGGGGCCGAAGCCCCGTTTGAGATCGGTGTTTGGAATCGGCAGTCTCGTCGATCGTGACGTTGATGGGATTGCCTCCGCGTCTCTTCCCGCAGGAGCAGGATCCTCCGCAACCGCCGCATGCTATGCCGTTCCTTCTGTCCCTGCGGATCGAGTATATCGAACCGAGGACCATCAGTACTATCGCGGCTCCGACGACGAGATCGCCGATCATCACATCTTCACCTCGTCTCCGGCGTCGTACTGGTCCTTGCCCTTGAGCTGGTGGAACGGGTCCTTGGTCCAGAGCATGTAGATCCAGACGGCTAGGATGACTATGGACAGGATGACCCACATGGATCCGCCGTAGTCGGTTCCTCCGACGATCTCGTTGCGTCCGGGGATCCAGGACACGAATCCGAAGATCATCTGGGCGAGGCACCATGCCATGACGCACTGGTATCCGACGGCGATTCCCGTGTCCTTCCAGGATCCGAGCTCCCTGTGCATGGCACCGATGGCGGCGAAGCACGGGGCGCAGATCAGGTTGAAGAACAGCAGGGACAGGCCGCCCGCGTAGGTCAGGGTCTGGCTGAGGATGTCGAGGCTGTCGCCCTCCTCGTATCCGAACAGGATCTCGAAGGTGCTGACGAGGTTCTCCTTGGCGATGAGTCCGGTGATGGATCCCGCGACGAGCTCCCAGTTGGTTCCGGTCTCGCTCCATCCGAGAGGCACGAAGATGTAGTGGAGCGCGCTGCCGAAGGCTGCGAGGATCGAGTCCTTCATGTCCTCGTCGGTGACGAATTCGAAGCCGGGGGTGTAGTGGCTGAGGAACCAGATGAGTATGGCGGACAGGAGGATGATGGTCCCTGCCTTCTTGACGAATGCCCAGCTCCTGTCCAGGGTTCCCTTCACGATGTTGACCGCGGAGGGGATGTGATAGGGCGGGAGCTCCATGATGAACGGAGTGGCGGCGCCGGAGAGGCTCCTGAACTTCTTCAGGATGATTCCGGAGATGAGCACCATGAACACTCCGACGATGTAGCACAGGACGGCGATCAGACCGTTGTTGTTGAACACGGTTCCGACCAGCATGGAGATGATGGGCAGCTTGGCGCCGCAGGGGATGAACGTGACGGTCATCGCGGTGATGCGACGGTCGCGCTCGGACTCGATGGTCCTGGAGGCCATGATTCCGGGGACTCCGCAGCCGGTTCCGACGATGAGGGGGATGAGGGACTTTCCGGAGAGGCCGAAGTGCCTGAACACGCGGTCCATGACGAAGGCGATCCTGGACATGTATCCGGCATCCTCGAGGATGCACATGACGAGGAACAGGATGAGCATCTGGGGGAGGAATCCGATGACGGCGAACACTCCGGAGAGGATACCGTCGCACAGCAGGCTGGTCATGGCCTCGCTGACGCCGTTCTCGGCGCACCAATCGCCGACGCTGCCGTTGATGGCATCGAGGGTGTCGTTCATCCAGTCGGTGCACCAGGTTCCGATACCTGTGATGCTGATGCTCTCGTCGTACGTCGAGAATCCGATGACCCCCAGGAAGACGACCATCAGGACGCCGATGAATATCGGGATTCCCCAGATACGGCTGGTGACGATCCTGTCGATCCTATCGGACAGTGTTCCCTTCTCGTCCTTGGGCGCCCTCTTGACGGTGTCGGCGACGATGCTGGAGATCGCGTTGTAACGGGCATCCGCCATGATGGAGTCCGCATCGTCGTCCTTCTTGTCCTCGAGGGCCTTGACGGACTCGGAAACGGCCTCTGCGGCCTCCGGGTACCTCTCGACGGTCATCTTGTCGTTCTCGACGAGCTTGACCGCGGAGAAGCGGCTCTCCTCCTTTCCCTCCAGGGCCTTGGCGGCCTCGGCGATGACGCTCTCGATGTCTCCGTCGAAATGGACGGGGCTGGGAACGGTCTTCTTGCCTGCGGCCTCCTCGATGGAAGCGATGAGGTCCTCTACTCCTCTGCCGGTGGTGGCGGAGATGGGGACGACCTTGCATCCGAGCTCCTTGGAGAGCTTGTCGACATCGATCTTGTCGCCCTGCTTGTCGATCATGTCCATCATGTTGAGGGCTATGACCGTGGGCAGTCCGATGTCGAGGATCTGCAGAGAGAGGAAGAGGTTCCTCTCCAGATTGGTCGCGTCGACGATGTTGAGGATGGCGTCGGGCCTGTTCCCGTTCTCATCGCCTTTGATCATATAGTCCCTGGAGACGATCTCCTCGGGAGAATAGGGGGACAGAGAGTAGATTCCAGGGAGATCCACGACCTCGATGTCATGGCCGCGGATCTTCCCGGTCTTTCTATCCACAGTAACGCCGGGCCAGTTTCCGGTACGCTGGTTGGCACCCGTCAGTCTGTTGAACAGGGTGGTCTTCCCGCAGTTGGGGTTACCGGCCAATGCAATTGTGAAACTCATCATCTCACTCCTTCGTGACGATGCCTCGATCGGCATCGGTCCCGAGATCAGGCGATCTCGATGCTCTCCGCGTCGCTCTTTCTGAGGCTCAGCTCGTATCCTCTGACCGTGATCTCGACGGGATCACCGAGGGGAGCTATCTTGCGCACATAGATCTGGCATCCCTTGGTGATGCCCATGTCCATGATGTGCCTCTTGAGAGCGCCTTCGCCGTGGATCTTCACCACCGAGACGGTGGATCCGACCTCGGCATCTCTCAGCGTCTTCATGCTATCAACTCGACGGGCAATACAGGATCTTGCTGGCCATCGACCTGTCGATGGCAATCTTGGAACCCTTGACATCGAGGATGAGATTGCCGCCCGACTGGCTGACGATTCTGATCGCTGCTCCCGGTGTGAATCCCAATTCGTTCAGGAATCTCCTGGAGTTCTCTCTCCCGGTGATGCTGACTATCGTTCCGCTGTCTCCCGTCTTGCAGAAGGTCAGAGGCACACCGGGCCCATCGAATACGACCTTCCGATCGTTGCAAGCGTCGACGGCCGAATCGGCCATGACACACGGTGCTGCTGGATTCATGGGGGTTTGCATATCCTTGCGATATTTAATCATTAGCCACTCCTAAATTTTTTCCAAGCATGTCTAAATTTATATAGGGTTGATTAAACCGAACATGCCGAATTCGACATCCCTAAAATAACTCTTACTGAAGATTGGAACTGGATGGATGGGTAGACCATGGATATCGAAGGAGCTAAAGGGGCGTTATCCTCCGGTTGTTCGCATAACGCCCTCCCTACTGGAATCCTTTTTAATGAGGGAAAGGTAACGATGCGCATGGACGACATAGAGATCGCTCAATCGGCCAAAGTGAGGAACATCAAGGAGATCGCCGCCACCATCGGACTCTCCGAGGACGACATCGAACCCTACGGGAAATACATCGCCAAGGTCCCCTACGACAGACTCCAGAAGATCTGCGGGGACAGGAAGGGCAAGCTCGTAGTCGTTTCAGCCATCACCCCCACTCCCGCCGGAGAGGGCAAGACCGTCACCACCATCGGCTTGATCCAGGGTCTCGGGAGGCTCGGGAAGAAGGTCGTCGGCGCATTGAGGGAGCCGTCCATAGGACCCACATTCGGCGTCAAGGGAGGAGCCACAGGAGGTGGCATGTCCCAGGTCTATCCCATGTGGGACATCGACCTCCATTTCACCGGCGACATTCACGCCGTCACCGCCGCCCACAACCTCCTTTCATCCATCATAGACAACGAGCTCGTCAGGGACAACGCCCTCGGCATAGATCCCACCAGGATCGTGCTGAAGAAGGCCATGGACATCAACGCACGCGAGCTCAGGAACATCGTCACCGGACTCGGCAGGGACAGGATCCTCGGAGGGGTGCCTCACGAGGGAGGATTCCTTATAACCTCTGCATCCGAGATCTCCGCCATCCTCGCGCTCTCCAACGACAGGGCCGACCTCCGCAGGAGGCTGGAGAGGATGGTCGTCGCGTACACCTTCGAAAACAAGCCCGTCACGGTGAAGGACCTCGGATGCGTCGGCAGCCTCATGGTCCTGCTCAAGGACGCCATCAACCCCAATCTCGTTCAGACGTTCGAGGGACAGCCCGTCTTCGTCCACGGGTTCCCGTTCGCGAACATCGCCCACGGTACCAACAGCACCATCGCAACCAGGTCCGCCCTCGGTCTCGGCGACTACGTCATAACGGAGGCCGGATTCGCTTCCGATCTGGGCGGGGAGAAGTACATGGACATCGTGTGCAGGGAGTCCGGATTCAAGCCCGACTGCGTCGTGGTCGTCGCATCCATCAGGGCCCTCATGACCCACGGCGGCGGTCTCGTCGATGACGCCTCCACCATGACCGACGACGCCCTCAAGGCAGGCCTCTGCAACCTCGACAAGCATGTCGAGAACATGAGGAGCTACGGACTTCCCGTCGTCGTCGCCATCAACAGGTTCTCCTTCGATACCGAGGCCCAGCTCTCCATCGTCAAGGAGCACTGCGACGAGCTCGGTGTCAGAAGCGCGTTCTCCGAGGCCTTCGCGAAGGGAGGAGAGGGAGCGGTCGATCTCGCCAGGACCGTCCTGGACGTCCTCGAGAACGACAAGCCCGACTTCCACTACCTCTACGATGTGGACGAGCCGATAAAGACCAAGATCGAGACAGTCGCCAAGAACATCTACGGCGCCGGAGAGGTCGTCTACACCAAGGAGGCCGAGAAGGCCATCTCGCAGATGGAGGCAAACGGATACGGGCAGCTCCCCGTGTGCATCGCCAAGACGCAGGCGTCTCTCACCGACGATTCCAAGGTCAAGGGAGCTCCCAGAGGATGGACCCTCACCGTCAGGGAGGTCAACCTCTCCGCCGGAGCGGGATTCATAGTCCCCGTGTGCGGCACCCTGACCCTGATGCCCGGTCTGCCCAAGGTTCCCGCGGCGATGAGGATGGACCTCACCGACGACGGAAGGATCATCGGACTGAAGTGAAGCAAACGCGGGGCTTCGCCCCGCTTCCATAGTTATACGGCGGAGCAGCCCTCGATCAGAGGGCCCGACGCGAGGTCTCGTCCGGACGGTCCGATCGGAGCCTGGAGGGAGGATTCGTCTTGCCGTCGGCCATATCGTACCAGCGGTCGGATTCGGCGATGTCCACTTGGACGTCGTCTCCCGTGCGGTACATGTTGCCCAGCATGATCTGGGCGCCCTTGTGCCTGTTGAGCGCGGCCGACGTGAGCCATCTGACGGCGAGCTTCGCATCCTTCTCGGTGCCGGCGCCCGCCTTGAAGAACTGCCCGAGCACGAACTGAGCCTCCGGATGGCCGGCCTCCGCCGCGTTCTCCATCCATGCGAATGCCGAATCGAGATCCCGTGGCAGCTCCTCTCCTGTGAAATGCATCAGTCCGAGTTCGTACATGGCTCTGCAGTCCTCGTCTGCCACGGATTCGAACAGGCGCCTCGCGGCGTCCGCGTTCTTCTCCGTGCCGAGCCCGAGGAGGTTCATCTTTCCCAGGAAGTAGCCTGCATTGAGGAAGCCGCCGTCGTATGCGCGGATGAACCAGTTGAGGGCCGCCGCGTAGTCCTTGGCTATGCCTTGGCCTCTCGCGTACATGAGTCCGAGGCAGTACTCTGCCTCGTGGTTGCCGGAACGGGATTCCTGGAGGAACGTGTTGTACGCGTCCATGTACTCGCGTTCGTCCCTGTTGCGGATGGAGAACTTGGCCTTCTCGAACGGCCCCATCCCGGCGGCATCCATGCTCATCGCCGGTCGGATACCGTCGTCGTTCTTAAAGGGGACGATTGATCGCTCGCGGAAAGACCTCGGACACTCAGATTCTGTGAGCACCCGATATATAGGATGTTCCAATCGACGTCCGATGAACGACGGTCGCGATCAATTCTCCGCTCTCCGGATCCATGCCATCGTAATATTCGTGGTCATGGCCTCGGCGTACTTCTTCGTCTACTTCCACAGGATGTCCGTCAGCATAGTCGGCTCGGATATGGTGGAGGAGGTCGGAGGAACGATCGGCATCCTCAGTAGCGCGTACTTCTGGACCTACACGGCGATGCAGATCCCCTGTGGGCTCCTCACCGACAGGTTCGGACCGCGGGCGTCGTGCACCGCGTTCCTGATCATGGCGTCTGCAGGCTCTCTGCTGACGTTCGCGGGAACCGAGTTCTGGATGCTCGTCCTGGGGAAGATCCTCATCGCCGCAGGCATGGCCGTCGTCTACGTTCCGCTGATGAAGATCGTGTCGGTGTGGTTCCCCAAGAGGGACTTCGCCGCTCTCAGCGGGATCGTCATCGCCGTCGGCAACGTCGGAGCCATCGCGGCCAGCGCGCCTCTGGCGCTTCTGGCGGATGCCGTGGGATGGAGGGACGTCTTCCTCATCCTCGGCATGGTGACCCTGATGCTGGCCGTTATGTGCTTCGCGATAGTGAGGGACCATCCTTCGGAGAAGGGCCTGCCGTCCACCGAGGACATGGAGAGGTCCAAGGGCATCTCCGTCGAGGAGTCCACTTCCGCCAGGATTCCAGTCCTGAAGGGGCTCCGGATCGTCATGTCCGGAGGCAGGAGGTTCTGGCCCTGCGCGTTGGCCTACTTCTTCGTGTACGGATCCATCATGACATTCCAGGGCACATGGGCGGTGAAGTACTTCGATTCCGTCTACTCCTTCGCGTTCTCGGCCGCATGGATGGTGACGGCCATCGGCATAGGTAAGATCATATCGACCATGGTGGTGGGATTCCTGGTATCGTCCGGCATCGTCACATCGAAGCGCAGGACCATGATCGCCGGAATGTGCGCATTCACCCTCGTCTGGCTCGTCATATTCCTATTCGCAGGGGAGATCGAGAGCTACGGATTCTGGCTCGCGGTGTCCTTCGTCTTCGGGTTCCTGGGCGGCTTCATGACCTTGACCTTCGCATCCATAAAGGAATGGTATCCCATCGCCGTCGCAGGCACATCGGTCTCCGCCGCCAACATATTCCTGTTCCTGGGAGCCAGCATAGGCACCACCGTTTCCGGCATGATCATCGGCACCTCGTACACGCTGGAGAACTTCCGCACGGTATGGGGCCTCATGCTCGTCTTCGCCTTCGCGGCGGTCGTCCTGCTGTGCCTGTTCAGGGAGAGGTCCACGGAGGATCCGCTGTTCGGAACGGACGGTACAGATTCATCCAGATAATTTACCTATTTCTATATGGGAAATATAGAACAGTCTAAATACGGCATGGGAATTCCCGAATTCGCCGGGATTCCGGTAGGAAATGTCTATGGCCGATTTCGATGAACGCTACAGGCTGAACAAGGAGCTCGCCCAGATGCTGAAGGGCGGCGTGATCATGGATGTGACCACTCCTGAGCAGGCCAGGATCGCCGAGGAGGCGGGGGCTTGCGCCGTCATGGCGCTCGAGAGGATCCCCGCGGACATCCGCGCGGCCGGAGGGGTGTCGAGGATGTCCGATCCCAAGATGATCAAGGGGATCCAGGACGCGGTCTCGATCCCGGTCATGGCGAAGTGCAGGATCGGCCATTTCGTAGAGGCGCAGATCCTCGAGGCGATAGAGATCGACTACATCGACGAGAGCGAGGTCCTGTCTCCCGCGGACGACGTCTATCACATCGACAAGAAGAGGTTCAAGGTCCCGTTCGTGTGCGGCGCGAGGGATCTCGGAGAAGCGCTCAGGAGGATCGGAGAGGGCGCCTCCATGATAAGGACCAAGGGCGAACCCGGGACGGGCGACGTCATACAGGCCGTCACCCACATGAGGACGATGAACAGGCAGATCGCGGAGCTCGCCTCCCTGAGGGACGACGAGGTCTACGAGTACGCCAAGACCCTCCAGGTCTCTGTCGATCTCGCCGAGTACGTCCACGAGCACAGGGCCCTTCCGGTCGTCAACTTCGCAGCAGGCGGAGTGGCCACTCCCGCCGACGCCGCGCTGATGATGCAGCTCGGAGCCGAAGGCGTCTTCGTGGGCTCGGGGATCTTCAAGTCCGGAGATCCCGCCAAGAGGGCGGCCGCCATCGTGAAGGCCGTCACGAACTACGACGATCCCGCCGTTCTAGCCGAGGTCTCCGAAGGACTCGGAGAGGCCATGGTCGGCATCAACAAGGACGAGATCGAGAAGCTGAACAACATCAAGATGGCGGAGCGCGGACAATGAGCCGCGTGGGCGTCCTGGCCGCCCAGGGGGCGTTCGTAGAGCACGAGCGCGTCCTGAGGGAGCTCGGAGCCGACTGCTTCGAGATACGCCAGGCATCGGACCTGGACGAGGCCCCGGACGCCCTGGTCATCCCGGGAGGCGAGAGCACCGTGATGGGCAAGCTCGTCCGCGATCTGGGGATTTTCGACCGCCTCAGGATGCTCATCCGGGGCGGAACGCCCGTCCTCGGCACCTGCGCGGGCATGATCATGCTGGCGGAGAAGGTCGAGGGCGGTACGCCACATCTCGCCACGATGCCCATCGCGGTGAGGAGGAACGCTTACGGGAGGCAGCTCGGCAGCTTCTCCACCGTATCCTCCTTCGCGGGCACGGAGATCCCGATGGAGTTCATCCGCGCACCGGCGGTGTCCGCTGTCGGCGACGGAGTCGAGGTCCTGGCGACCGTCGACGATATCCCTGTCGCCGTGAGGTACGGGAACCAGCTGGCAGTCTCCTTCCATCCGGAGCTGACCTCCGACACGACGGTGCACAGGTACTTCCTGGGCATCTGATGCTGAAACACTGTTGATCTTCTGTCACGGATCTTTACCGGCATGGTGCCCGTTCGTAGGAGCGGTCCATGCCGCATCTTCTTTTGACGGCGAATCCCATCATCCAGGAGTCAATCGCGATCTGGCAGCTTGGTTTGCGTGGATGCTTCACTCTTCAAAGTTTAAGAGCGCGACGCATCAACACGCAACGGTACGATATCATTATATCACGCATAATGATATAACAATCTTAGAATCAAGGCGGGAACAGCAACTTCTGTTACTGCCCTCCTCTCGAAGGCGATTCGGGGGGGGGGGGTCGGACCCTCGTTCCCGATACTGCCGCGTCCGCGGATTCCGCCGCCCGATCGTTCCGATCGGCGATTCTGAACGGATTTCCGTTCCGAAAGGAGGATTTAGATGAATCCAGAGAAAGGTCGCATGAAGATCGCGGCCGTGGTTCTGGCTCTAGTAGTGGTCGTGGCGGTCGTCGCAGTGATAGCCATGCCTCGCGACATCTCCGTGGAGAAGGAGGGCGACGGCGCCCTGTCCTTCGAGGGAGAGAAGAGCCTGAGGGCCTTCGGCTCGATCGACATCGGTATAGAACCAGCGGAAGGCTGCACCGCAGCAGTCTACCTGGACGGCGAGAAGGTCGCCTCCGACGTGTCATCATACAGGTACGATGCACCGTTCGCGGACTTCTCCAAGCATGAGATCAAGGTCGTGTTCGAGCGCACCGCGCCCCAACCCGACGACAAGATGACATTGACCGTGGATGCCGGAGAGGGCGGAACGGTCGATCCCGCAGGCGCCACGGAGTTCGAGAAGGGTGCGAGCGTCACGTTGTCCATCGAACCGAAGGACGGGTATGTCATAGACGATATCAAAATCGACGGAACATCCGTCGCCGTCTGCAACGTCATCGATGTGAGGATGGATGCGGATCGTTCGGTGTCCGTCTCATTCAGAGCGGCGGGTGCCGACGACCTTTCGGTCGATATTGCCGTAGATGCGCAGATAGAGATAGTGACCACCGGCGCGGATCTCGATTTCGGGAAGATCGTTCCCAGCGGAGTGGTGAAGGTGAGGCCCGGCGCCTCTTTGAAGATCGCGGTCATCCTCAATGCGGGATACGAGATCTCGGATTTCAAGGTCGACGGGAAGTCCGTCGGCAAGGTGACGGAGTACACGATCGAGGACATACGCTCTTCTGTCGACGTCTCGATCTCCGTGGTCAAGAAGGTCGATGGATTCACCATCATGGCGTCGGCCGGGACTGGAGGAAAGATCACTCCGTCCGGAGACATGAAGGTGGAGAAGGGCAAGGATGCGTCATTCACATTCTCCGCGAACTCCGGATACGCCGTGTCCGAAGTGATCGTGGACGGGAAGAAGGTCGTCGCGAGCGGGAGCTACACGTTCAAGAA
>ERZ808258.529-NODE-529-length-14556-cov-2.961796_pt1 | contig 14556 bp, 14 predicted proteins | sample MGYA00521280_ERZ808258 | MGnify/ENA primary metagenome ERZ808258 (study PRJEB31516, sample SAMN03275585) | gut metagenome | biome: mammalia-associated habitat; material: feces | host: Papio cynocephalus | place: Kenya | collected 2012-07-19 ...
CGAAAAGGGTCAGTACGTGTACACGGGTTTTTGCGATGAAGAAGCCATCAGCAAGGGCGTGTACAAAACCTATACCGAAAATGCGTTACGTTATTCTCAGAACGCGCCTTTGACCATGTACAAGGAAGTCAATACCAAGTGCAATTTGCCGGCTCAGATTGATATTGAGGCCGTCGAAGGCAATGAGTATAAGTTCCTTTGTGTTGTTAAGGGAGGCGGTTCGGCCAACAAATCTTATTTGTACCAAAAGACAAAGGCTATTTTGAATCCGGCCGCTTTGGTTCCGTTCCTTGTCGAACAAATTAAGGATTTGGGAACTGCAGCGTGCCCGCCGTATCACATCGCTGTTGTCGTCGGGGGAACGTCTGCTGAAAAGACGATGCTCACGGTCAAGTTGGCATCCACGAAGTTCTATGACAATTTGCCGACAACCGGTGACGAAACCGGCCGCGCATTCCGTGATTTGGAGATGGAAAAGATCCTTCTGGAGGCGGCCAACAACATCGGTTTGGGCGCACAGTTCGGCGGCAAATACTTGGCCCACGATGTGCGCGTCATTCGTTTGCCGCGCCACGGTGCTTCGTGTCCGATCGGTCTCGGTGTGAGCTGTTCGGCCGATCGTAACGTCAAGTGTAAGATCAATGCCGAGGGTTTGTGGATTGAAAAGCTCGATGACAACCCCGCAAGCCTGATTCCGGAGGAATTCCGCAAGGAAGGCGAAGGTCAGTCGGTTAAGATTGATTTGTCCCTGCCGATGGATCAAATTCGGGCTGAACTTTCGAAGTACCCGGTTTCCACGCGTGTGTCTTTAACGGGCACCATCATCGTCGGACGCGATATCGCGCACGCTCGCTTGAAGGAACGTCTTGATAAGGGCGAAGGTCTCCCCGATTACATTAAGGATCATCCGATTCTTTACGCGGGACCGGCCAAGACCCCGAAGGGATATGCCTGCGGTTCCATGGGGCCGACAACAGCCAATCGTATGGATCCGTACGCAGCTCCCTTCATGGCTGCGGGCGGTTCGTTCGTGATGATTGCTAAGGGCAACCGGACACAGGTCGTAACCGATGCGTGCAAGAAGTACGGCGGTTTTTATCTCGGAACGATCGGCGGTGTTGCTGCGGCCCTTTCCGAGGCTGCCATTAAGAGCATCGAATGCATTGAGTATCCGGAACTTGGCATGGAGGCAATCTACAAGATTGAAGTGGTTGACTTCCCGGCCTTTATCCTTGTTGATGACAAGGGTAACGACTTCTTCAAGCAACTTAAGCCTCGTTGCTCTTGCAAGTGCGTTAAGTAATCTCACGCATGAGACAATTCAGGTAAAGTAACATCGGCCGACGTGCCACGGGTACGTCGGCCGAAGTGTCTGGATGCGGACGAATCGGAGAGAATGCATGAGTGTGATTAAACAAAACGATTTGATAGAAAGCGTGTCCGAGGCTTTTGTACGTATCAATCGCATGTGTCCGGTCGACTACGAACACGCTTTAAGGGCGGCAGTTCGTACCGAGCAAAATCCGAAGCGACGCGAAACCGTGCAGAAATACCTCTCGCAGTGCCTTTCTGAAAGAAAATACGGAGAGCTTATCGCCTCGGAACCGGATATGGCCGTCGTTTTCATGCGCATCGGTCAGGATGTGCGTTGGTCCGGATTTACCGGAACACTTCAAGAGGCCGTCAGCGAGGGAATCGGTCGTGCTTGTGCAGAATTTGCCCTTTGCGGAGGCGATCGCGAAGAGACGCCGCCGACGTCTCGTTTTGCAACAGGACGGGCTGTCCCGGTTTTTATTCACTGGTCGCTTGTCCCGGGGGAACAACTTCAAATTACCGTCGCAACTCGCTCCGGAGAAGCCGAGAGCAAAACGCGACTTCTTATGAAGACCCCGCAAGAAAGCCTTGCTGACTGTGTTCTGAAACAAATGAACGACTTTAAAGAAGTTTTTCCGGTTCCGATTGTTCTTGGTGTCGGTGTCGGAGGGACTTCGGAAAGCGCCGTTTTAACGGCACGCGAGTGTTTGAACGACTCGCTCAATATGGACGAACTCTTAGATCGCGGACCTCAAACGTTTGTCGAAAATTTACGCACGGAAATCTTCCGGCGTTTCAATGAATTCTCTCGTGATGCCGATTGTTTCGTTTCTCGAACGCGACTACTTGATGTCAAAATCCGCCTTCAAGCAGACTGCTATCCGATTTCCCCTGTTTGCCTGATGCTTGAAACCGGTATCCCTCGTCGTTTGCGATTTGTTTTGGACGGGACGGGACCGGTATTTTTTTGACGAAGATTATTCCGAAGGTGACAAAAGACGAAAAAAGCACCGACATTCCGGTGCTTTTTCGTCTTTACCCAAAGTTTTCTTCGGGTAAAAGTGCATTAGTTGAAGATGCGGTTTGCGATAAAGAGAACGGCTAAGACGTACATGAGCCAGTTCAGTTTCTTGTATTGACCGGTCACGATCTTCAAGACCACGTAGCTGACGATGCCGAACTCAATGCCGACGGCGATTGAGTATGCAAAAGGCATCATGATTAGAGCAATCATCGCCGGGAACAGTTCGGTCCAATCCGAGCAATCGAGTTTGGCGATACCGGAAATCATAAAGGCACCGACCATAATCAAGGCTGCAGATGTCGCACAGGAGGGTACGATCATAAAAATCGGACTAAAGAAGACGGCAAGCAGAAACAGGACACCGACGGTAAGGGCCGTCAAACCTGTCCGACCGCCTTGTTCGATACCGGCAGCGCTTTCCACAAAGGTTGTCACAGTCGATGTCCCGAGAACGGCACCGGCACTCGTAGCGATAGCATCCGACATCAGGGCCGGACGAGCACGGGGAAGGAAGCCGTTTTTGTCGAGCATGCCGGCGCGAGCCGAGCAGCCGACGAGCGTGCCGACCGTATCAAAGAAGTCCACGAAGAAGAAAGCGAAGACGATAACCCAGAAGTTCAGACTTGTGAGCATCGAGAAGTCCATTTTCCAGAAAATCGGAGAAAGAGACGGGGGCATAGAAACAAAGCTCTCGGGAATCTTTGTAACGCCCAAGGGGATTCCGATAATCGTGATGATGACCATGCTGATCAGGATGCTGCCGCGGATGCCTTTGTACTGCAAGTAGGCCATTAAAAGAACACCGACAATCGTCAGAAACGCCGTCCAGTTTGTCAGTTTCCCGAGGCCGATGAGCGTGGCCGGATTGTCCACAATAATGCCGGCACCGCGCAGACCGATAAAGGCAATAAACAAACCGATACCGGCCGCAATACCGACCTTAAGAGCGGTCGGTATGGAGTTGACGACTTTTTCGCGAATACTCGTAACCGTGAGGAAAATAAAGATCAAGCCCTCGATAAAAACGGCTGTTAAAGCAACGTGCCAGGAAATGCCCATCGTCAGGCAGACCGAGTACGTAAAGAAGGCATTTAAGCCCATGCCCGGAGCCAGAGCAAACGGGTAGTTTGCCAAAAAAGCCATCAAAAAACAGCCGAGGGCAGCGCCCAAGCAGGTGGCCACCAAAACGGAGCCGAACGGCATGCCGCTTTCGGAAAGAATTCCCGGGTTAACGACAATGATGTAGGCCATTGCCATAAAAGTTGTAATACCGGCAGAGATTTCCGAGCGAACGGTCACCTTGTTCTCGGAAAGCCGGAATTGATTTTCAAGCCAAGACATGATGGATAAAGTCCTTGAGGGAGAAAGTTAAGAAAGCAAAAACGGATGGCGCATTCTAGTCCCGGACCAAAGGTTTATTCTTTGATTGAAGAGAAAAATTTGCTTTCCGCTGTTGCATTTTTTCGTCCCTGCAAAATGTATGGGAGCGGAATTGTTCGGATTGCAAAGTAAATGGTCGAGAGCCGCTTTGAGTGTTATTCTGCGAAGCTGTTTTGATCTCGGATGCAAGGGTATGCAAGATTTTTTCTTTCAATTTTCCATACAGTTTACGAAATCCGTCCCTCTTTTTTGTTTAATCGGGATCGGATACGCCCTGGTCCGCTGGTTCGGATTCGGAAAAGCAGAAAGCAATGCCGTCGTCAAGTTTGCCTTTAATGTTTCGCTCACGGCGCTACTGTTTCGATTGTTGGCCCAGCAGTTTTTAAATGAAACTCAAATTGATTTGAGGTTGCTCATCGCATTTTTCGGTGCCTGTTTGGTGCTTCTCGTTTTGTGTCGCTTTGTGGCGGTCAAATTTTTGAAAATCGATCCTGTCGGGGCTTCGGTTTTCGGTACGGGATGTGTGTTTTGCAATAACGGGCTCCTCGGATTGCCGCTTGCCGTGGCCATGCTTGGGGATGCTTATTTGCCGAGCATTGCGTGCGTGATTACTTTCAATGCCCTGATTTTATGGACGGCCGTTTCCCTTCTGGTCGAGCAGGGCGGTAAGCGTTTCACTCCGAAGAACTTTATTCTCACGGTGTTTCATGTTTTTAAGAACCCTCTGATTGTTGCCATTTTTGCCGGAGTTCTGTGGAATTTCACGCGCATCCGGTTCCCGTATTTCATTGATGAGCCGTTGCGACTGGTCTCGCAGTCAGCTACACCCTTGTCGCTCATTGCCGTCGGTATGGGCTTGGCTGAATACGGTATCAGCAAAGGATTCGGAATCGGTGTGATACTCTCTGCTGTTAAGTTAATTGTCCACCCGATTGCGGTATTTGTTCTTGCTACGTGGATCGGTCTCGGTCCGGTTGAAAAGACGGCCGTTGTCTTCCTTGCGGCATTGCCCTGCGGTGTGAACGTGTACTTGATGAGCCGAACCTTCCATGTCATTGAGGCGGAAATTGCCGATGCGATGCTTGTTTCGACCGTGGTTGCCGCTTTCACGATGCCCTTTGTTGTGACTTTGCTGCGCCAGATTGCCTGAAAGAAGGCCGAAAGTTTTCATACTTTTTTGAAAAAGATATGAAAACTACGTACTATCCCGTTACTTTATTTTTAAGACGGAGATTTACGATGGTCGCTCCGATTTGCTCGGTTCTTCGCGCAAATACTGTTTTTGCAATGGGTTTCATTGCTGTGTTTTCAACAGCCCATGCATCCGATGAACAAGACCTCGGCCAAGTCTTAGTGACGGCCGAAGAAGAGGCCTCGCCTGCTTTGCCGCAAACGTCATCTCTCGGAATGCAATCGAATCGTGTCAGTCGCGAGCAAATTGAAAGTCAAGCGGCTACCGATGTCAATCACGCTTTAATGCTTGTTCCCGGTGTCATGACACGTTCTCAAACGATGATGGGCGGTCAGACAAGTCACGGTATTTATGTTCGAGGCCGTGGGGCAAGTCACCCCGGTTCGGACGTTGCGGTTCTTTTTGACGGAGTTCCGCGTGCGGGGGCTCTTTACGGGCAAACGCTTTTCGACGGTATCAGTCTCGGTAGTGTTGAGGCTATTGAAGTTTTCAAGAGCCCGCAACCGGCCAATTTCGGCAGTGGGTACGCCGCCGTCAACATGGAACCGCGAAAAATGAAGCAATTCGGACAGGAAGCGACTGTCTCGGTTGCCGGCGGCTCGCATGAGACGGTCAATGAGGAAGTTTTCGCCGGATACAAAAACGAGACAATGGATGTCACGGCCGTTCAAAATTGGGCGAGTACCGCAGGTCACGTCAATCACTCGCGAGCACAGCAGCAGAACTATTACTTAAATACCGGTTGGCAGTTAACACCCAATCAAGAGATACGATTTCTTGCGAATCGAACGCTTGCGCAGACAGCGCAACCGAATCCGAAAACCGGACCTCGCTCAGTCGATCGATACGATACGGACACGACGTTTTTTACCCTAACGCTCAATAGCCGCTATGAACACTCGGAAGGTTTTCTCAAGGCGTATTACAACGATACGCGTTATGACCTGTTGGGCGAAAAAACCGGGACCGCGGACTCCAGGCAAAGTATGAAGCTATACGGCCTGAGAGGAAAGTACAGTTGGTCTATTGCCGAAACAACGCAATTGACGGTCGGCATGGATTTGGATCGTACCGAAACGGAAAACCGACAGCATGTGCGCACCGGGAAGACAACGTATTGGGATTTTCCGACGATGACGCTGTTTTCTCCGTATGCGAGCGTATCGCATGATTGGTTCGTCGGGGACGTTACCGTAACGCCTTCGGTCGGGGTGCGCTCTTACTCCCACAGTGAATTTAAAGATACCGTTGCCCCTCAGGCAGGCCTTGTTGTCTCAAACGGCTTTTGGCGTTGGAATGCAAACTACGCCCGCGGCGTAAATTATCCGACACCGGTTGCTTTGCAGGGGCTCGTAGTACGGGGTTCGACATCGATTGCCGCGACATGGTCTACTCTGAAGCCCGAAATCGTCGACCACTACGAAACGGGAATCGGCTTTGCATCGGATGAGGAAAACGCCGTTAATCTGACGGCTTTTTACGACCGAGGACGCGATCGCTTTCGCGTCAACATGAGCCCGAATGTGCCGCCGACCTGGAACGACCCCGTGGGGCGCTATAAGGTCGCAGGTCTTGAAGCCAGTGTTCAAAAGAGTTTCGGTCCCGACGTGAAAACCTTTGCTGCCGTTACCTACATGGATGTGAGAGCAACTGACGACAAGGGAAAGCTTTCCAAACACTTGGCCTACTCGCCCAAGTGGCTCGTGCAAGCCGGGGTTACGTGGAATATCACGCCTGCTTGGAAGCTTTACACTGATGCCCAGTATGTCTCCGGCCTTTGGAGCGGAACGAATGCCAGACCTAGTGGGTTCGGTTATGCAACGACGGAAAAACTAAAAGATTTCCTCTTGGTGAACATGAAGCTCTCGCGCACAATCGAACCGCCGCAGGGATTACCGAAGAATGCAGAGATCTTTATTTCTGTCAATAACCTTCTTAATAGGGACTACGCATGGGATGCCGGCTACCCGATGCCGGGCATCACGGCATTTGCCGGTGCGAAGTTTGGGTTTTAAGTCATGAAAATGGAAGGCCTTACACAAGAAGAACAAAAAAAGTCCGATGAACGGCGTACTTTTTTCGATGCGCACGCACACGGCTGGGAAGAGCGCGGCTACCCGACGGATGTCCGTGTGCGTCTTGAGAATCTTGTTGATTGCTTCGGGATAGAGCGTGGCGAAAAGATTCTCGATGTCGGATGCGGCGAGGGCGTTTTGGTGCCGTATCTACTCGATCGACTCGGGCCGACCGGTTTTATTGTCGAATTGGATAATTCTCTTGAAATGCTCAAGGGGGCTATGCGGAAATCTGCGCGTCAAGTTCAATGTGTTTGGGCCGGTGTCGAGACGCTTCCCCTTGTCGACGAAGACTTTGACCGCGTGATTTGTTTTGCCTCGTTTCCGCACTTTGCAAATTCTCGTAAGGCATTAAAGCAAATTCATCGGGTTTTAAAGCCTGCGGGCAGGCTTATCATTGCCCATCTTTTAAGCCGTGAAGAAATTGCCAGACACCACGCCAAAAGTACCGTGGTTCTCGGAGATGAATTACCCGAGGAAACAGCGATGCGGCGCCTTTTAAAAGAGACGGGCTTTTGTGTTCGGGAACTTGAAAATCGACCGGGACGGTATTTGCTTGCGGCCGTTAAGGAGTAGCCCGTGACATCACGACGCGCACTTTTCATTGCTACCCCTTTTTTAGCATCGGTCGGAACGGTCCTTGCCGATCCAATCGAGCGTTCCTATGTTTTGGGTTCCACTCTTTTGGAAGATGTTGTTCGGGATCTGACGAGCGGTCAAGCCAAGACGCGACTTTTAATCAGCGGGTCGGCATGCCCGGGGCACACGGATGTCAAAGCTTCCGATCTTGTATTTGCTACAAAAGCACGAGGCATTTTTGTCCACCCGAGACAAATGTCTTTGCCGAGTTTGACGCAATTGTTCACGGCCAAAGCGCAACTGCGTGCCAAAACGCAGAGCGTGGACGTGCCGGGCAGTTGGCTTATTCCCGAAGTGCAAATTCAGGCGAGTCGTGCCGTCGCGAAGATGTTAATGCAAGGAGAGTCGTCTGCATTCTCAGAGGTTGTTTCCCAGCGCCTTGATAAGCGTATCGGACGACTTCAGGCTTTTTGTGCTGAACTTGAACCTATGCGTGTTCGCTTTCGCGGCAAACCTGTCGTCTCAGCTTTGATGCAAAAAGACTTTGTCTCTTGGTGCGGTTTTACTGTTTCGGCAACGTTCGGATCGGCCGATGCCATGAACCCGCGGACATTAGGGGATATCGTTTCGCAAGCGCGAAAGAGTCATGTTGTCGGCGTTGTAGAAAACCTTCAAAGCGGGAAAGATGCCGGATTGCCGATTGCCGACGAATTGAAAATTCCGCGCGCGATTCTTTCCAATTTCCCCGGATCAGACGACAATGTTCCCGATTACTTTTCCTTAGTACGTGAGAACGTCAAACAATTGCTCCTTTTAGCGAGAAATTAAAGCCATGGCAGACTGTGTTGCCGCACTCGAAGGTGTTTGTGCCGGATACGGAGCACGGGAAGTGTTGCACACACTGACCTGGAGAATCGAGGCCGGTCAGTTTTGGGGATTAATCGGACCGAACGGATCGGGAAAGTCGACTTTGCTCGGACTGTTTAACGCGATGACGCCGGCAAAGGTCGGTCGCATTTTCTTTCAGGGGCAAGAGTTGACGCGGGAGAATCTACACAGCATTCGCACGAAGATTGCCCATGTCTTTCAGATGGTGGAAGTGGATCGGAAAATCCCCGTGACGGTTTACGAGGCGGTCTTGGCCGGAACGTTTTCCAAACTCGGTCTTTTCCATCGGCCCGGCGAGCGAGAAAAAATCCTTGCGTTAAAAGCGCTTGAGCGCGTCGGATTAACAGATGTCAAAGATTGTCCTTTGGGAAGTGTTTCGGGAGGACAAAAGCAACGCGCCGCTATCGCGCGCGCTCTTGCTCAAGAGCCCGAACTCATGCTTCTTGATGAGCCGACGGCAGCACTCGACTGGCAAGCGCAACGCGATATCCTCGAGTTGATAGCCTCGCTTCAAAAGTCACTCGGGTTGACCGTTGTGATGGCCACGCATGACCTAAATGCCGTTTCCCACATAACGACGCATACGGCGATGCTCAAGAAAGGCTCGTTCGTGCATGTCTCGACCACGCGAGAGGCGATGCAAAGCGCTGTTTTGTCGCGTCTTTATGACACACCTGTGGATGTCTTCGTGCATAACGGGCGACAGGTTGCGCTCTTTTAAGGACAAGTTCGATGCAAGAACTTCTGACTTACGAATTTATGCAGCGCGCTTTGGCCATGGCCGTTATCTCAGGTTTGACGTGCGGACTGCTCGGTGTTTTCGTCGTTTTGCTTCGCATGAGCTTTATCGGGATCTGTGTTTCGCACGCCGCATTTGCCGGTGCGCTGATCGGCATCTGGCTTGGCCTTTCACCGGCGCTTTGCGGCTTTGCCGGTTCAGTCGGTGTGACGGCTTGCGTGCAAGTTTGGAGCCGGCGTTTGCGTGTTTCGACCGACACGGTTGTCGGCGTGATTTTTTCCGTTATGCTCAGCCTTTCGATGTTGGTCTTAGGACTTTTACCCGGTTCGCGAGCCGAAGGATTGAATTTCCTTTGGGGAAACCTTCTGACGGCAAGCCGAACGGATTTAATCTGGATGGGATTTTGTGCCGTTCTTTTAGTCGGTTTTATTACCCTTTTCTTCAAAGAAATTGAGGCGATTATCAGCCAAAAAGACGCTGCTGAGGCCAGTGGCATTCCCGTTAGGGCACTATCGCTTGCCATGATGCTCATGATGGGACTTGTCATTGCCGTAGCTTTAAAAGCCGTCGGCGGCGTTCTCATTTATGCCCTAATTGTGACGCCGGCTGCGACGGCCCTTCAGACGGCAAAAAGTCTCAAGACTATGTTTATCGTTTCGGGTTTGTGGGGGATTGTGGCCAGTGTGGTCGGGCTTTTCTTGGCAGGACTATTTTCCATCCCGACGGGAGCGTGTGTTGTTTTAACGGCAACGGCATTGCTTGTCGTGGTTCGATTGCTTAGTCGAGGCGATGCGCCATGAGTCCGATGATGCGACTTTGGGGCACGGTTGCGTTTCTTGTAGTGGTTTTGCACGCGAGTTTTTTTCTGATGTCCTTTCCAAAGGCGCACAAAGCTCAATCGGGAAGTCAACCTCAGTTTTTTGAGATTGTCGACGTGCGAGTTCTCGAAAGTAAGAGGCCCGGCATCGTTTCGTCTCCTGTCGCGTCGCCTGTTGCAAAAGAGACGCCGAAGGTGAAAAGACACGCCGAGGTTAGGGGGCCGTTGTTATCGAAGGCGCCAAAGAAGGTAGCTACGCCTGTGTCGGTCGATGCGACTGAGAGCAATCGAGAAGCTTCTCAGGCCTCGAGGGCGCCGGATTTGGCTGCCGGAAAACGTGAAAAGGTCGTGTATGCGGCTCGCCCGATTTATGCGCCGAGACCCCCGTACCCGGCATCCGAACGTCGAAAAGGCCGTGAGGGACGCGTGATGCTTTCTCTTCTCGTCGATACATTCGGACATGTTCAAGAGGCACAGGTTCGGGAAACAAGCGGCAGTGAGGCTTTTGATGATTCGGCTTTAAAAGCGGTCAAACGCTGGAGATTTGCTCCGGCACGTGACAGGGACGGTCAGGCTCTTTCGCGTTGGTGTACGGTACGTATTCTTTTTCAAATAGATCGGTAAACGGAGATCGGTATGTCGGATGCGTTCTCTTCTTGGATACTTTTTCTTACGCAAAGCGATGGTTGGGTAGCTTGTGCAGCGATCGTTCTCTTGATGATGTCGATTGTTGTTTGGACAATCATTTGTGTCAAAGCTGTCGTTTTTTGTCGCGTGTATCGCCAAAAACGCGAGGCCGACAGACTGTTTGCCGTAGCGACAAACTCGCAAGAAATGGTTGAAAGTACACCGAACAATCAATGGATCGGCTTTGCTCGAACGGCATACGGAGATTTTCATATGTCCGACGGCAACCGCGTTTTGATGCAAGAGCAACGACAGGTCCAGGAAACCGAGTTCCTAAAGCCGCTTAAAAGCGGACTCGGGGCTCTTTCGACCGTTGCGGCTACGGCGCCTTTTGTCGGACTGTTCGGAACGGTTGTCGGGATTTACCACACGATGGCATCGCTTTCGGCTGCCAACGCTGTCCCGAGCATTGCTCAAGTGGCCGGGCCCGTCGGCGAGACGCTCATCATGACGGCCGCCGGTATTGCCGTTGCCGTTCCGGCGGCAATCGGATACAACATCTTCGTGCACGCTACACGCGCCGTTGCGGCTGATGTTTCGGCCTGGTGGGTGCGGCTCCACTGTTGGAAGCGAACCGGAGTGAAGATGACTTCGGAGGAGAGAAAATGAACGAGCCGGCTCAGGATTTAAGTGAAATCAATGTGACACCACTTGTTGACGTGATGCTCGTGCTCCTGGTGATTTTTATCGTGACGGTTCCGGTTATGCGTCTGAGCATTCCCGTGGATCTGCCGCAATCGCAAGCCGGCCCTCTTAAAGAAACGCCACACCGCATCGATGTCGTTATGAGAAAATACGGTTCGTACTATTGGGAAGGAAAACCGATTTCACGGAACGCTCTCTTGGCAGAGCTTGCGGAGGCGGCGCGTAATCCCGAAACTTTTGCGGAAATTAACGCCGACAAAGAGTGCCGTTACGCAGACGTAATCAATCTTTTAAATTATGTCAAACAAGCCGGAATCACAAAGGTCGGCTTTGCGACGCGTCGGTAAAAAATGCGGCGCCTTTTTTAAAAAGCCGCCGCATGGGAACAGTATCAGATTAAGTCAAAGGGATTACTTAATCTTTTCGTAGACGTAAACTTCGTGGATTTCCTTCGTGTAGCCTTCGTCCTTGAACGGACCCTGGCTCATACCGAGGATGATTTGCGTGCCGCGGTTGTTCAAAACGAGCAGGTCTTGTGTAACCGGGTCAATGCACACGCCTTCGATTTCACCGGCGCGGCGGAAGTCGGTCATTTCGCGGAACAGCTCAACACGACCGGCAGCAGCGCCGCCGGCAACTAAGCCCGTGCGTGTAACGACCTTGCCCTTGGCATCGGTCTTAACCGACCACGGTGTTTCTTTCACCGGTTCCGTACCTTGTTTCAAACCGGTATAGGGAACACCCGTGATGTCCATGATATAAAGGTTGTCGGCGATGTGATAGGTCGATTCACCGTCATCGGCAGAAAGAATCATCTTGCCGTCGGCAATGAAGATACCCTGGCACCAGTACGGATTCGGACGGCACTGCACCTTGGTGTAGTACTTCTTGGTTTCCAGGCTGTAGGCATACACATAGCGACTGTCAACCCAGTCGGAGAGCCAAACGAGGTTGCGATCGCGGTCAACGGCAACGCCGGAGACTTCAACCTGTCCGGATTCGGCAGACCAAGGAATGTCTTCAATCCACTTTAAGGTTTCGGCATCATAAATCGAGACACAGATGTTTTCGCCGCGGCCCAGATTGAAGTGTTCGTTACCCGTGTAAATCTTTCCGTCATGCACGTCAATATCACCGAAGTGATTGGCAAGTTCCGGATGCGGGAAAAGACCGTCGGATTTTGTCTGGACACGTTTCTTCACGAGTTTCCAGTTGCGGTCATACTTATACAGGCCGCGCGTGTCGGACACATAGAAATATTTATCATCGGCGGCGATGCCCTGACGTCCTTGGACTTGAACAACTTTCTTCAGACGATATTCTTTGCCGATGTGGGGCGCAGCGCTCACATACGAGGCAGTAAAAGCCAAAGCCAAAGCGGCGGTAACGCACTTGGCGATTGTGGTTTTTTTCATGCAATTCTCCTTTCGAAGGGTTGGATTATTTTTATCCGGGAAACGCCGTCAGTGTAGGACTGACAAACGTCGGAAAATAAGGATTTCTACGTATTTTTTGACGCAGATTGAGAGTTAAGTAAAGAGATCGGACGGCTTGATTGAAAATTTATAACTTTTTGTTACACTTACCCTTTTTCAACCTCAAAGTTGTTCGAGATTCTGCATTTTTTCCGTGACGAGGGGTGCGCTTGGCATCAGAAGGCCTCCCTTTAGGGGCTTCCCTCTTAGGCGTTATCCTAAGATAAACGTTGTGTCGGCCTCTTCGCAGGTGTATTCTCGCTTTCCGTATGAAATAGGGTCCTTCGATTTAAGGACTTGTTCCGCAGATTACGGAGATTTGCAATGGCGTTTCTTTTTGCTCCGCCGGCACAGGCGGTGATTCCCGTTCGGGGAACTTCTGACTTGTTTCCCGTTCGCCGTGTTTACGGTGCGGCGAAGAACTATGCGGCAGATGCCGCTGCGCGTGATGCGAAAAAAGGATTTAATCCGCCGATTTTTCTAAAGGCTCCCGATGGGATTGTTCCGGTGCAAGACGGCACGACATATCGTTGGCCGATGCCGCCGCATACGGCAAAGATGGTTCCGGAGTTTGAATTGGTGGCTTGCCTGGGGCGGGGAGGACGCAACCTGACGCTCGAGCGAGCACAAGAGTGCATCTGGGGCTGGTGCGTCGGCTATGACTTCACACGCCGCCTTGCCCCGAAAGATCGACCTGACGGAGCTCCGTGGGATTTGATGAAAACTCTGGACGGCGGTGCCCCCGTGAGTGCCGTTTGCCCGGCACAAAGAACCAAACTTCCGAGTGCCATCCGCCTCTATCGTAATCACGAGCTGATGCAGGACTCGAGTACGGATCTTATGATTGCTTCGCCGGCCGAACTCCTTGTTCAGATTTCTCGTTATTGGGAGCTTCAAGCCGGAGATATTGTTTTTACGGGAGCTCCCGTTAATGTGCCGGATGCCGAAATCGGCGATTTGTTCGAAGGGCATGTCGAAGGCGTCGGAAGTGTGAAGGTACAGATTGTTTCCGTAAATTGTTGACGAGAAAAGATAAACCCGAGTGAGATAACTCACTCGGGCCGTAAAATCTGGTGCCCCAAGACTGACTCGAACAGACGACCTATCGCTTACAAGGCGATTGCTCTACCAACTGAGCTATTAGGGCAACGGGCGCAATTCTACAGAATTACGCTCAAAGTTTGGTGAAAACGGGAATATCGTTTTCGGGCGTGTTTTTCTTCGGTTTCGTCGACTCCGATACGGGAAAGTAACTGACAAGGTCGGTGTTCTCTTTCGGGAAGACGGCGGCAATCCGACAAAGCGGAATATCGATGGAGCAGACCGTCTCGCCGAAACGTGTTTTAAAGCGCATGCCGTCTTTGTCAAGCTCAAAATCGCGGGTTGCGAGAGTCGAGACACACAGCACAATCGTGTTGTCCGGATTGACATATTCCTGCGGAACGACACAGGCATCATCTACGGAAATCGCAACGTACGGGGTGAACCCCTCATCTTCGCACCAATCAAGGAGCGCGCGAATAAGGTGCACGCGAAAGGACTCCTTTGAGAGCGGCCCGATGTAGACATCACGCATGAGATACCTCCACTACCAATATACGCACCGTTTAGCGACGCATAACCTTTTCCGAGGGGGTCATCGAGTCGATGAAGGCATTACGTGCAAAGACGCTTTCTGCGTACTTTAAAAGCGGAGCCGCGCTTTTGGGCATTTCGATTTCATAGTGGTCCAAGCGCCACA
>ERZ808258.532-NODE-532-length-14536-cov-6.658311_pt1 | contig 14536 bp, 12 predicted proteins | sample MGYA00521280_ERZ808258 | MGnify/ENA primary metagenome ERZ808258 (study PRJEB31516, sample SAMN03275585) | gut metagenome | biome: mammalia-associated habitat; material: feces | host: Papio cynocephalus | place: Kenya | collected 2012-07-19 ...
CTCTAAGGCAATCATTGACGAGGGCGTACGTGGGAATCCCACGTACGCCCTTTTTTGCGAGGGCACGGGGGTGTTGGCGCTCAAGTCCATGCGGCAAACGTGGATCTCGAGGGACCATAGGCGGAAAGGTCCCACATAAGGGTGAGGGAGCGGGGGCATTCCGCGAAAAACCGTTCTTATAATCGCAAGCGAATCCGCGGCGTGAATGATGCCTGGCGCAACGGCGCCGCCATTGGCACGCGGAATCACGCGCATACTACAGGCGATACAAGGGGGAACGAATCATGGCGCATGGCGGTGGATCATTCAGTGATGAGGAAATTCAGCTGCTGCGCCAGTTGCCGGCGGTGGCCAACGTGACCAAAGACCGGATCACCTATTCCGACGCGTTCAAACAGGTGTGCACCATCCGTTATCTTGCGGGCGAATCGCCTACGAAAATCTTCCGCGAAGCCGGCCTGCCGCCGGATCTCGTCGGCTACAAGCGCATCGAACGCAGCGTGGCTCGCTGGAAGGCGGCCGCCATCAAATCGGTGAACGGCAGCGGCGAAATGGACGATAGCGAGGTCATCGCGCAGCTTGTCGAACGATACAAACGCGCGCTCGTGACGCGCCGCAACCTCGACAGCATCACCAACATCATCAACGAGCCGATGAAGGCGGGGCATCCGTACGCTCCCGACGCTTCTGCCACGCGGACCGCTCCCGCGCAAGGCATGATCGATGTGGGAACCGCCGGCATCATCATCAAACAGCAGGCGCGCCGCATCGACGAGCTGGAGCGCGCCAACAACGAACTGCGCGCCAAACTGGGCGATGCGGTCCCGTCTCTGGCCACTGGGGTCTGAAGCATCGGAATGGACGGCGCGCGGAACGGAAACCCAGCGCTCGGGATTCCGTTTTACGCGCCGCCGAGCATGTTCGCCTCTGCGCAAAACGGACATATTCCGGCAACCGGTCGTTTACGCACGATGTGACATCGGCGCGGTAGGGTGTAACGCATTATGACTTCCGAGAATTCCAATCACGCGGGCGGACCCGCGAACGGCAGCGCGCATTCCGCGCAAATCAAATCCGTCGAAAGCCTCGACAAAGGCAACGAAATGGAACGCGGCCTGAAGAACCGCCATGTGCAGTTCATCGCCATCGGCGGCACCATCGGCACCGGCCTGTTCCTCGGATCCGGCAAATCGATCGCGCTGACCGGTCCGAGCATCATCTTCGTATACATCGGCGTCGGTCTTATCATGTTCCTGCTGATGCGCGCCATCGGCGAGATGATGTACAGCGACCCGAGCCAGCACACGTTCATCAACTTCATCACGCGCTATCTGGGCCGTGGATGGGGCAAATTCGCCGGTTGGACGTATTGGATCGTGCTGATTCTGACGGGCATGACCGAAATCACCGCCGTCAGCACGTATTTCGTCACGTTCTTCAACATGTTCGGCATTGATCTGAGCGGATGGAAATGGCTGATCGAACTGTGCTTCCTCGTCGCGCTCACCTGCGTCAACCTCATCGCGGTGAAGGTGTTCGGCGAGGCGGAGTTCTGGTTCTCCATGATCAAAATCACTTTGATCGTCGGCCTGATCGTCACCGCCATCGTGATGCTGTGCATCGGATTCACCTACCCGTCGACGCATATCGAAGGCGTGGACGGCACGGTGTCCGGCGCCACGGTGAGTCTGAGCAACATCACTGACGGCTTCCAGCTCGCGCCGAACGGATGGATGAAGTTCTTCCTGAGCTTCCAGATGGTGTTCTTCGCCTACCAGCTCATCGAATTCGTTGGCGTGACCGTGTCGGAGACGCAGAATCCGCGCAAGGTGCTGCCGAAGGCCGTCAACGAGCTGATCATGCGCATTCTGATCTTCTACGTGGGCGCGCTGGTGGCGATCATGGCGATCGTGCCGTGGCGCAACTTCCACCAGAACGCTGACGGTTCGTTCGGCTCGCCGTTCATCATGGTGTTCAAGTACGCCGGATTGAACTGGGCCGCCGCGCTCGTCTTCTTCGTGGTGATCACCGCTGCGGCGTCCTCGCTGAACTCGCTGATTTATTCGGCCGGCCGCCATCTGTACCAGCTCGCGCAGGATTCCGATTCCCCGGCGATGTCGCGACTGGCCGAGGTGTCGGACCGCAAGGTGCCGGCGAAGGCGATCGTGCTGTCCGGCTGCATGATTCTGTTCTCGCCGTTGGTCAACGCGATTCCCGGCGTCTCCAGCGCGTTCGTGCTGTTCGCGTCGGCCGCCAGCGCCGTGGTGATCTTCATCTACGTGCTGACGATGCTCGCGCACCGTCGCTATCGCCAAAGCCCCGACTTCCTCGCCGACGGCTTCGTCATGCCGGCTTGGCAGGTGTTCGATTGGGTGGCGATCGTGTTCTACGTGGCGGTGTACGTGACGCTGTTCCTGTCGTCCGACACGCTTGGCTCCGCGGTCGCGGGACTGCTGTGGCTGGTGCTGTTCGGCGGCTACTGCCTGCTGCACGAGCGCTTCCAGAACCGTGATCTGAAGGCCGCGCTGCGCAAGTAGCGCGCGAACAGTTCCACGCGGATCAGCCGATGTAATCCGCCTCGTTCGTCGGGCTGGACGGCTGCGTAGAGATAACAGTAAGTTAACGCACTAATTTTTTGCATCTATGAAAATATTGGTGCGTTAACTGCCATTTATCTACTCTTTTATCACATTTCCTTTGCTACCTTGAACAAAGGAGGTGGTGATATGAAGGTATATCCTCGCGAGCAGTATTTAAGGAAGATAAGACCGTTCTATGACGATGACCTTATCAAAGTCGTTACCGGCGTGCGTCGTTGTGGAAAATCCTGTCTCATGGCATCCATTGTCGAAGAGCTGAGGAAACGAGGCGTTGCGGATAAGGACGTCATCTATTTGGATTTGGACAAACGCGGCAATCGATCCATTAAAACGCCTGATCAACTCGAAGCGGCGATTGAATCTCGTCTCATTGATGATGACTTCAAATATCTTTTCATTGATGAGGTGCAGAATGTCAAGGGATTTGAAGAGGTCGTAAACGCCTTCAATACGGATGGCGGTTTTTCCATTTTCATCACGGGATCGAACTCCTATTTGCTGTCCGGCGAACTTGCCACGAAATTGACGGGACGTTACGTCGAGTTCGAGATGTTCACGCTTTCTTTCTCCGAATATCTTGATATGAAGGCGTTTCTCGGAAAAGAGATTCGTGATGCGCGTATTGAATTTGATGACTATCTCCGCTACGGAGGATTCCCGCGTTCCCTTGAATATGATGATTCCGAAGCGAAAGCCCGGTATATTGAAGACGTTGTAAATCAAATCATTGAAAAGGACATCAAGACAAGAAGAAAGATTCGCAATGTCGCTACTTTCGAACGTGTCATGACCTATGTCATCAATAATTTCGGCGCACCCACAAGTCTGACGAATCTTGTTCATTATTTCAATGACGTGGAGAGAATTCCTGTTCAGCGTAGAACGATTGCCGCATATATCGAATCGCTTGTCGAGGCGAAGATTTTATATCGATGTTCGCGGTTCGATCTTAAATCCAGGAAATCGCTTCGCGGAGAAGAGAAATACTATTTGGCCGATCCTGGAATTTATTTCGCAAGGAATGTTGACGTCCGCTTGAATTATGGGCCTTCGCTCGAAAACGCCCTTTATCTCTACCTGCGCTCACGGGGGTACAGGCTTTCCGTCGGGCGAATCGGCAAACTCGAATGTGATTTCATCGCTCGCAAACGGAATGAATATGCTTATATTCAGGTTTCAATGAGCATTGCGGACCGCAATGTTGAGGAACGTGAGTATCGTCCATTCGGCTATATCCGAGACGGTTATCCGAGATATTTGTTCACCTTGGATCCACTCCTCCAAGAACGTGAAGGAGTGCATCATCGGAACATGATCCATTTCATGGAGACGAATGGGGAGCTCTTATAAACGAGGGTTTTTATTCACTGTATTGGGCTGGATAATTGATTGCGCAGCCGTGAAAACCATGTGGATCGGTGCCGAATGACATGGATATGGGTTGACCGGCGTGAGTCGGCCAACCCATATGGGTCAGCCGATGTAATCCGCCTCGTTCGTCGGGCTGGACGGCACGGCATGGTCCTCCGTGACCTTGCCGAGTCCCGACAGGTAGGCTTCGCGTCCGGCCGCGATCGCGTTCTTGAACGCGCGGGCCATCAACGGGATATTGCCGGCGGAGGCGATCGCCGTGTATGCCATCACCGCGTCCGCGCCCATCTCCATCGCCTCGGCCGCCTGGCTCGGCCGTCCGATGCCGGCGTCGATGATCACCGGAACGTTGGAGTTCTTGATGATCACCTCGATGAAATCGCGTGCGCGCAGGCCCTTGTTCGAGCCGATCATCGCGCCAAGCGGCATCACGCATGCTGCGCCGGCGTCCTCGAGGCGCTTCGCCGCGATCGGGTCGGGGAACATGTACGGCATGACCACGAAGCCTTCCTTCGCCAGCATCTTCGTGGCCTTGATGGTCTCTTCGTTGTCGGGCAGCAGATACTTCGCCTCATGCTCGATCTCCACCTTCACGAAATCCGTCTGGCACACCTCGCGCGCCAGACGCGCGATGCGCACCGCCTCTTCGGCATTGCGCGCGCCGGACGTGTTCGGCAGCATCGTGATGCCCTTCGGAATGTAGTCGAGCAGGTTGTTCTCGGTGGTGCGGCAGCGGCGCAGCGCCATGGTGACGATCTGCGTGCCCGCGTTCTCGATGGTGGCCTTGATGAGGTTCAGGTCGTAGCGGCCGGACCCCAAAATGAACCTGCTGGTGAACTTGTGACCGCCGAGGATCAACGGATCCGCGTCGCCCGTGGCGATCTCGTCATAGGCGTGCGCGTCCGGCTCGGGCAGGATGGCGGTGTTCGTCGTGGTGCCGACCAGCTCGTCGAGCGTGGCGTTCGGCGCGGCCGCGAAATCCTTCTCCGCGGTGGTGATGGTGTTTTCGGTGCTCATCTTTGGGTCCTTTCGTTGATGTTCTGCTCAATCCGTCGTTGATTCTGCTCAATCCGTTCCGTGCGTTGCGATTGGTATGGCGCGATTGCCGCGTCACGATCGGCATGTTGCGATCGCCGCACAGTGGAGCAACGTAGTATTTTCATCCGCTGTAGTATTGGCATCCGCGGAAGCGGTGGAGTATCGTAGTAACCCCACCGCTTCCGCCTGATATTGCCTGTATGATCCGCGTCACGCGTCCTCTTCGCCGAGGATCAGACGCGTGATCATATTCGCCTCGTGGCAGGCGACGACACCCACGCGCGGCGCCATCAGGCCGGCGCCCGGCACCGGCGCGGTCTCGCCGTCGCCGCTGAAGTAGAAGTTCTTCGAGACGCGGCGCGTGCTCACCAGGTTGGAACTGCGGAATCCCGCCATGCCCGAAGCGCTCACGAGCTTCTTGTCCGGCAGGTTCTCCAGCACCGCGTTGACGAGCATCGTCTTGTTCTCCGGCACGTCGAACGCCTCGCAGATGATGTCCTCGTTCTTGAACAGCGTCGGCACGTTCTCGTCGGTCACCTTCACCGTGTCGATGGTGATTTCGGTGAATGGATTGATCTGGCGCAGGTTGCTGCGCAGCGCCTCGGTCTTGTACTGGCCGAGGTCCTTCAGGAAGTACTGCTGGCGGTTCAGGTTGGTCATGTCCACGCGGTCGAAGTCGATCAGGTGCAGGTGGCCGACGCCGATGCGGGTCAGCGCCACCGCGATGGTGGAGCCGAGGCCGCCCAATCCGCAGATCGCCACATGCGCGGCGTCGAGCTTGTCCTGCGTGGCCGCGGTATGACGGTCGAGCAGTGCCGCGCGGATCTCCTCGCGGCTGACCAACGTGGTCGGATCCGGCGGGTTGTCGAATGCCTGTCGGCGGGCGTCGATCTGCTCCTGCGTTGCCGATGGTTCAAAAGTCATGATTGTTCTCGTTTCCGTTCGTTGATGTGCTGGATGTTGTTGTTTGCGTGCGCCGCTCAGCCGCCCTGCACGAACGTGACGATTTCCAGCGTGTCGGTGCCCTTGAGCTGCGTCTGCGCGCGCTTGGCGCGAGGCACGATCTCGCCGTTCAGCTCCACGGCCACGCGGTCGGCGCGCAGTCCGCGCTGCTCCACCAGTTCCGCCACGGTGATCGGTGTGGCGATGTCCTCTTCCTTGCCGTTGATGATCATGCTGATGATCCTTTCTATGCTTGTCGCACGTGTTCCAGGTCCCACGTCTGAGTGTCCGATTCTTCCGGATCGGGCGACTGCAGGGCTTTTCCCGCCCTTTCCGCCGAATCGGTCATGCATGGCATTTGCCCAGGCTTCGAATGTCTGTTCCCGCCTAATCGGACGTCAAACATCTGCCCAAACAGCCCGCATGCCCGTTTCCAGCGAATCAGGCATTCGGAGTGGTACGAAAAAAGGGTCGCGAAGAGAAGCCGTACCCTATGAGGTGGTGCGCCCCTCCGTGACCCTAATCACGCGATATTCGGTTATCGCGAACGGAAATGAGATGCGCCTTGCGGCGCGAACAACCCGTCTCCTTACGGCGGCATTACCCGCATCAAGTCCTCGGTCGGAGTCTTGCGGCTCCCTCTCAGCCTTTCGGCTCCCGTTCGGTTGTGCCTTCATCTTCGCGCACCCGCCCGACAAGCCGTGCGCGCGCATACGGTTCCGTATAGTGCTGATATGCGTCGTAGAAACACGATAGTTATTGTTATTCTGACTTTTATAAGTGATAATTATCATAATAATGACAATAAAAGTTTTACAGGAAACATTGGATGTGGGTATGAGGTACGTTCCGACAGCAGTAAGGCATTCGCTTCGCGTTCTGGGAAGGCATGCCTCGATTCAGCGAAAACTGTTGAATCTTACGCTTGCCGATGTGTCGCAAAGGGCGGGCGTGAGCATCAATACGGTACGCAACGTCGAAAGCGGCAAAGCCGTGAGGACCGATTCCCTGTTCGCGATTTTGAACATCCTGCAGCTTCTGGGACCGGCCGTGGACGCCACCGATCCATATCAGACTCCGCTGGGCATGGCCTGCGCCATTGATCAGCTTCCGCAACGGGTGAGGAGGTAAAGACCATGACCGTGAGGCAAAAGATCGGCGTTCATACCACTGTCGATGGGAAATCAGTTCCTGCGGGTGTGGTGTTTGCAAGCAAGGGGAGTCTGACGTTTCGTTATGATTCGGAGTATTTGGAAAATCGTGCCGCGTACGACATAGCCCCGGCACTGCCTCGTATGGCGGGCTCGGTGTTTCATTTCAATGGTTTGGGTCCTTTTTCGGATTCCGCTCCAGACAGGTGGGGGCGTCGTCTGCTCAACCGTGCTTTGAAACGAACTCGTGTATCCGAAATCGAGTATCTGCTGGGCGTGGATGATCTGACGCGTCAGGGAGCTTTGAGATATGTGATTGATGGTGTCGCCCAGGCGGACGGTAGCAATGTTCCCGTGCTCACCGACCTTCCGGTTCTTTTGGATACCGCGGATGCGGTCAGTGAGGATCGTGATGTTTCCGACGTGGCGTTGCGCCGATTGTACAAAGCGACCGGCTCTCTGGGCGGTGCCCGTCCCAAAGCCTGTGTATACGATCACGGATGCTTATGGATGGCGAAATTCCCGAAGCCCAACGGAGATGATTGGGATGTTATCGGCTGGGAGGGCGTGACCCTTGATTTGGCCAGATTGTCTGGAATCGATGTTCCCTGTTTTCGGGTATTGGATGTTCAAAATAGCGGTGGGGCACACAGGTCGGTTCTGCTGACTCAGCGATTCGACCGTTTTCCTTCTTCGGAAGGTCCTCAGAGCATGGCGCGCATTCCGTATATGTCGGCTATGACGGCACTGGATTTGCATGATGGGGATGGCGGCGACTGGCTTGATTTGGCTGAGTACGCGCGTTCAGTTGGCTGTGATCTTGAGGAACTATGGCATCGTGCCGTATTCGGCGCGGTGATCGGCAACTGCGATGACCATCTGCGGAACCACGGTTTTCTGCGAGACGGGAACGGTTGGACGCTCTCTCCTGCCTTTGACATCAATCCGGAACCGTATGATCCGAATATGGAGGATGCCCATCAAATGGCCTTGTTCGGTGATACTGACGTTACGGTCGATGCGTTGATGCGGACGGAGACGTTGGAACTTTTCGCAGTACCTCGGGAGAGGGCGATTCGGTGGTGTCGCAAACTTCGGTCGATTCTGAACGGCATTGGAACATTGGGCGGTGCAAGGCGGTTGGACACGCGTTCTTTGGGAATCATGCGCTCTCGTTTTGAAGAAGCGATCAATGAACTGGATGCAGTGACGAAATAGGCCGGCATGCGCTGAAGGCATCGGGTGCCGAACAATGTGCGAGAATGGGTGGCGGATATCGACGATGCGGAGGGAACGGTTATGACGATTGCGCGGAATATGGGCGAATTGGCGGGATTCACGGTTCCGAGGCTCGGCATGGGCACGATGGCGCTCGCCATTGAGGGGCGTCCGGACCGTGATACGGCGATCGAGACGATCCATGCCGGACTCGATGCGGGCGTGCGCTATCTGGACACCGCGTGGTCGTACTACCTGCCGAGCCGTCCGGGCACCGGTGAACCCGAGGACCTGGGATACGGTGAGAAACTGGTTCGTGACGCGCTGCGTACGTGGGACGGTCCGTGCGACGAGGTGCTGGTCGCCACGAAAACCGGCTACCGACGTACGATGGAGGCTTCCGTTGCCCAAGCGTCGGATTCCGCGGAGCCAGTCATGCGCAAGGATGATGAAACGTGCCGATCATCCGATTTGTCCGATTTGTCTGCGTCGGCCGCGCCGCAGACGGACGCGAAGTTCCCTGAGACGCAGTCGGCAATGGAACGTCAACATTTGCAGGCCGCCGGCAGCCGATATGGGTGGATGGCCGATTCGCGCCCGGAAACGATGATTCGCGACGCCAAGGAATCGGCCCTGCATCTTGGCGTGGATACGCTCGACCTGCTGTATTCGCACGGCCCCGATCCGGCGGTGCCTTATGAGGACCAGGTCGGTGCGCTCAGGCAGCTGCTTGACGAAGGCGTGATTCGATATGCGGGCATTTCGCGCGTGGACAACGCGCAGATCGACATCGCGCGCGGAATGCTCGGCGACCGCTTGGTGGCCGTGCAGAACCAGTTCTCGCCCTCGCATCCCGATCCGGAGCGTACGTTGGAGCATTGCGCGGAGCTTGGCTTGGCGTTCGTCTGCTGGAGTCCGCTCGGCGGATTCCTCGACGCGTTCGACCGGCATGCCTACGATGCGTTCCGCGAAGTCGCGGCCGCCCGTGGCTGCTCCTATCAGCGCGTGGTGTTGGCATGGGAACTCGCGCAATACGGTGGCCTGTTCACCATCCCCAGCGCTCGTAATCCGCATGAGGTCAGCGATTCCTTCGCCGCCACCGGTCTTGCGCTTACGCAAAGCGAGCTTGCCGCATTGAATCGTTCCGTATTCGGTGACCGGAACTGAACGATATGGCGATTGGCGCTGGGGCCGGCCGTGCTGATTCTGCACAAGGCGCGAAGCGTCTGCCTTGTGCGTTAGTCCTCGAAGTGTGCGTTATGCTCGATGCGCTTGGCATGCTCGCAGAACGTCCGTGATGTTCGTGGGATGTTTGGAGACTTGCGGGATGCATGAAGATTCCAGCTGGAATTCGGGATCATCCATTGCCTATCGTGGGAATCGTCAGGTCGGTATCCGTTAGCTTGGCGTCTGAATCGATAATTCTCATCGATAAATTGTTTATACTGTAAGCTATTATTTATATTGGAAGCGTAAGCACGGTTGTGTCGTGTGATTTGCATGTGGATTGACAGAAAGAGCGTTGCGGCATGGGATTCGAGCAGGAAGCGGCTGACCGGTTGATGCGGGTCACTTGGGGCAAGCGTTCCCAAATGCAGAAAGAGATTTCGCGCGGCGCCAAAGGCGAACCGTTCGTCGTCCAGGAGCTGTACGTCAAGGGCGCGATGATGCCATCGCAGATCGCGCAGGCCATGCAGGCCACCACCGGACGCGTTTCCGTGCTGCTCTCGGCATTGGAGAAAAAAGGGCAGATCGTGCGTGAGCCGGATCCGGAGGACCGTCGCAGCGTGCTGGTGCGTCTCACCGAGGCCGGTGAGGAACGCGCGCGGCGGCAGCGTGAGGATATGCGCGACGCGGTGTGCTGGATCTTCTCGCAAATGGGGGAGCGCAGGACGCGCGAATTCATCGATCTGACCAATGAATTCACCACATACATGACATTGTGCATGCCTGGAAAGCCGCGTCCCACCGCGGAACAGGTGAAACAGGCGTTTGCCGATGCCGCCGAATCTGATTTCGGCGAGTGACGGCGGTCGATTCGCGGTCCGGCATTTCCGTCTTCCCGACTCCCGATCTACCGACGGTGCGGATGCCCTAAGCATCGTCAGTTTGGGTATTCCTCAATCTACCGACAGTAACCCGTTCTCGGTGTCGGTAGTTTGGGTGGTTTCCAATCTGCCGGCGGTGCGGATGTTCTGGGTGCCGGTAGTTTGGGTGTTTCCCAATCTGTGGATGGTGGGAGTGTGCTCGGCGTCGGTGGTTGGGGGGATTACCAATCTGCCGACAGTAACGCTGCGCTCAGTATCGGCAGTTCGGGAAGGACGAACGGAACGTTCCGGCGCACGTCATTATCAGGAAACACTCAGTTGCGGATATATTATCTTACGGTGTAAGTTATTTACGATGTAAGCAATCAAAGCTGTAGAAACAATCAGAAACAGCAAGGAACAACAAGAGAAGGAAATCAACCATGCTTCGCGTCATGCGATACCTCTCCAAAGCGGAGATAGGCCAGATGCTCATCGCGCTGGTCAGCATCGTCGGGCAGATCTGGCTCGACCTGACCTTGCCGGACTACATGTCCGACATCACCACGCTGGTGGAAACCCCCGGCAGCAAAATGCACGACATCTGGGTGGCCGGCGGCAAGATGCTGCTCGTCTCGCTCGGTTCCGCCGCCTGCGCCATCGTCACCGGTTTCATCGCGGCGCGCGTCGGCGCATCGTTCAGCCAGCGCCTGCGTTCGCTTGAATTCAACAAGGTGGAAAGCTTCGGCCCGGCCGAAATGAGCAGATTCTCCACCGCGTCGCTCATCACCCGCTCCACCAACGACATCACGCAGATCCAGATGTTCATCACCATGGGCCTGATGATGATCGTCAAATCGCCGATCATGGCCGTATGGGCCATCTGCAAGATCGCCGGCAAGGGCTTCGAATGGACGCTCGCCACCGGCGTCGCCGTCGTGGTGCTGATGGTCGCCATCAGCGTGATCATGTTCTTCGTGATGCCGAAGTTCAAGGCCATGCAGCGCCTCACCGACAACATCAACCTCGTGGCCCGCGAGAATCTCACCGGTCTGCGCGTGGTGCGCGCGTACAACGCCGAGGACTACCAGGAGAACAAGTTCACCAAGGCCAACAAGGACCTCACCGAAACCCAGCTGTTCACCAACCGCGCCATGGCGATCATGATGCCGATGATGAACAGCATCATGAACGGCCTGATGCTGGCCGTCTACTGGATCGGCGCATACCTCATCGACGCGGCCGGCATGAAGGACAAGCTCACCACCTTCGCCAACATGGTGGTGTTCTCCAGCTACTCCGTGCAGGTGATCATGAGCTTCCTGCTGATGAGCATGGTATTCGTGCTCTGGCCGCGCGCCGACGTATCCGCGCAGCGCGTGCTCGAAGTCATCGACACCGAGCCGATGGTCGCCGACGGCACCGCCACCGCCGGCAAGCCCGGCGAAACCGGCGAAATCGAATTCCGCAACGTCTCCTTCACCTACCCGGATTCCCGCAAAGCCATGCTCGAAGGCATCAGCTTCACGGCCAAGAAGGGCGAAACCGTGGCGTTCATCGGCTCCACCGGCTCCGGAAAATCCTCCCTCGTCAACCTCGTGCCGCGCTTCTACGACGCCACGCAGGGCGAGGTGCTCGTCGACGGCGTCAACGTCCGCGACTACACGCTCAAGGCATTGCGCGACAAAATCGGCTACGTGCCGCAGCAATCGTTCCTGTTCAAGGGCACGATTTCCAGCAACGTCGCCTACGGGGACGCCACGCGCGACGACGACGGCGTGAAAACGGCATGCGAGGTCGCGCAGGCCACGGAATTCATCGCGAAAAAAGACAACGGCTACGAATCCGCCATCTCGCAGGGCGGATCCAACGTGTCCGGAGGCCAGAAACAGCGCCTGTCGATCGCACGCGCGGTATACCGCCATCCGGAAATCCTGATCTTCGACGATTCCTTCTCCGCCCTCGACTTCAAGACGGACCGCGCGGTGCGCGACGCGCTCGCGAAGGAAGCGAAGGACTCCACGAAGCTCATCGTCGCGCAGCGCATCGGCACCATCATGGACGCCGACCGCATCGTCGTGCTCGACCAGGGCAGGGTCGTCGGCCAGGGCACGCACGATGAACTGCTCGACACGTGCGACGTGTACCGGCAGATCGCGCAATCGCAGCTGAGCGAAGACGAATTGAAGCACTGAAGGGAGGATCGATATGCCAAGAGGAATGGGACGTGGGCGCGGACCCGTTGAAAAACCGCACGATTTCGGTGGCGTGATGAAGAAGCTCATGCGCTTCTGCCGCCGTTACATTCCGGTGATCATCATCGCGCTGGTGCTCGGCGCGGCCGGCACCGTATGCCAGATCGTCGGCCCGGACAAGCTCAAGGACATGACCAACGAGATCACCAAGGGGCTGCCTGCCATGGTGCACGGCAGGCCGGTCATGAACTCGATCGACATGGACGCGGTCTGCCGCATCGGATGGACGCTCGTCGCGCTGTACGTCGGATACGCCGTGCTGTGCTACCTGCAAAGCTGGCTGATGGCGGACGTCACGCAGCGCACCGCGCAGCGGCTCCGCCAGGAGATCAGCGGAAAGATCAATCGACTGCCGCTCAAGTACTTCGACAAGGTGAGCTACGGCGACGTGCTGAGCCGCATCACCAACGACGTCGACGCCATCGGCCAGACGCTCGGCCAGTCGGTCGGCTCGCTGATCACGTCGATCACCTTGTTCTTCGGCGCGCTCATCATGATGTTCTACAACAACGTGATCATGGCGCTGTGCGCTATCGGATCCGCGTTGCTCGGTCTGGTCATCATGGGACTGATCATGAAGATGTCGCAGAAGTACTTCGCGCAGCAGCAGATCGCGCTGGGCGAAGTGAACGGCCACGTCGAGGAGATGTACACCGGCCACACCGTGGTCAAGGCGTACTGCGGCGAAAAGGACTCCATCGCGCGTTTCGAGAAGTACAACGACGATCTGTACGTGTCCGGTTGGAAGAGCCAGTTCCTGTCCGGCCTGATGATGCCGATCATGAACTTCATCGGCAACTTCGGCTACGTCGTGGTGTGCGTGGTCGGCGCGGTGCTGGCGATGGACGGCAAGATCGAATTCGGTGTGATCGTGGCGTTCATGATGTACATCCGCCTGTTCACGCAGCCGCTTTCCCAGTTCGCGCAGGCGTTCCAGAACCTGCAGCGCTGCGCGGCCGCGTCCGAGCGCGTCTTCGGATTCCTGGAGGAACCGGAGATGGACGACGAGACGGGCAAGAAGGCGTTGCTGGGCGTCGGAGCGGACGGCAAGGCGCAGACGGTGCGCGGCGATGTGGAATTCGACCACGTGCGGTTCGGTTATGAGCCGGGCAAGACGATCATCCACGACTTCTCCGCGTCGGTGAAGGCCGGCCAGAAGGTGGCCATCGTCGGGCCGACCGGCGCCGGCAAGACCACGATGGTGAACCTGCTGATGCGTTTCTACGAGATCTCCGGCGGCTCGATTTCCATCGACGGCGTGGACACCAAGTCGGTGCCGCGCTGGAACGTGCACGACCAGTTCTCCATGGTGCTGCAGGACACATGGGTGTTCCGTGGAACAGTGCGTGAAAACATCGCGTATTCGAAGCCGGGCGTCACCGATGAGCAGATCGTGGCCGCATGCAAGGCGGTCGGACTGCACAACTACATCATGTCGCTGCCGAACGGCTACGACACCGTGCTGGACGACAAGGCATCCCTGTCTCAGGGCCAGAAGCAGCTGCTCACCATCGCCCGCGCGATGGTCGAGGACGCGCCGATTCTGATTCTCGACGAGGCCACGTCGTCGGTCGACACCCGTACCGAGGAGCTGATCCAGAAGGCGATGGACGCGCTGACGGTCGGCCGCACGAGCTTCGTGATCGCGCACCGCCTGTCCACCATCCGCGATGCCGATATGATCCTGGTGATGAACGGCGGCGACATCGTGGAGCGCGGCACCCATGAGGAACTGCTCGCCAAGGGCGGTTTCTACGCCGACATCTACAACAGCCAGTTCACATTGACCGACTGACCGGCTGGTTTGGCTGGCTGGTCTGGACGTTTGAGACTGGCTGGTTCGGCCGGTTTGATTGGCTGGATTGTTCGGTCGGTTTGATTGGCTGGATTGTTCGGTCGGTTGATCAGTGGTCTGGATGTGGTTGGCTTGGACT
>ERZ808258.533-NODE-533-length-14507-cov-2.959314_pt1 | contig 14507 bp, 8 predicted proteins | sample MGYA00521280_ERZ808258 | MGnify/ENA primary metagenome ERZ808258 (study PRJEB31516, sample SAMN03275585) | gut metagenome | biome: mammalia-associated habitat; material: feces | host: Papio cynocephalus | place: Kenya | collected 2012-07-19 ...
AGCAGTACGGCAATGACTTTACGGCCAAGATGGGAGCCGAAGCGATCCGCGAGCTTCTTGCCAAGATTGATATTGACGCAGAAGTTACCAAGTTGCGCGAAGAGCTTAAGGCCACGAATTCGGAAGCAAAAATCAAAAAGTTTGCTAAGCGCTTAAAGGTTCTGGAAGCATTCCAACGCTCGGGCATTAAGCCTGAATGGATGATTTTGAGCGTTCTGCCGGTATTGCCGCCGGATTTGCGTCCTCTCGTCCCGCTTGACGGCGGGCGGTTTGCCACGTCCGATTTGAATGATTTGTATCGTCGGGTGATCAATCGCAATAACCGATTAAAGCGTCTTTTGGAGTTGAAGGCGCCGGAAATCATCGTGCGCAACGAAAAGCGCATGTTGCAGGAAGCGGTCGACAGCCTTCTGGATAACGGCCGTCGCGGCAAGGCGATGACAGGTCCTTCGAAGAGACCGTTAAAGTCTTTGGCGGATATGATTAAGGGTAAGTCCGGGCGTTTCCGCCAGAACTTGCTCGGGAAACGCGTGGACTACTCGGGCCGTTCCGTCATTACGGTCGGGCCTGAGTTAAAGCTTCAGCAGTGTGGCTTGCCTAAGTTGATGGCTTTGGAACTTTTTAAGCCCTTTATTTTGAGCCAACTTGAAAAGCGCGGTCTGGCCAATACCATCAAGAGCGCCAAGAAGATGGTCGACAATCAGGAGCCCGTGGTCTGGGATATTCTCGAAGAAGTCATCTATGAGCATCCCGTGATGCTCAACCGTGCTCCGACACTCCACCGCTTGGGCATTCAGGCCTTTGAGCCCAAACTCATTGAAGGCAAAGCCATTCAACTGCATCCGCTCGTTTGCGCGGCATTTAACGCCGACTTCGACGGTGACCAGATGGCCGTACATATTCCGCTTTCTCTGGAAGCGCAACTTGAGGCACGTTGCTTGATGCTCTCGAGCAACAATGTGCTTTTCCCGGCAAACGGCGATCCTTCGATTGTTCCAAGCCAGGACATGGTGCTCGGTCTTTACTATGCGACGCGTGAGCGCATCAATGCGCCCGGCGAAGGCATGTTCTTCTCTGACTTGGATGAAGTCCAGCGTGCGTTAGACAGTAAGACCGTCGAGTTGCAGACCCGATGCACGGTTCGTATCCGCGAGTTTGATGTCAACGCCGAGACGGGCGAGGAAAAGGAAGTTTTTAAGCGCTATGAGACGACAGCCGGTCGTGCGCTTTTAAGCTCGATTTTGCCGCACGGCATGTCGTTTTCCGAACTTAATCGCACGCTCAAGAAGAAGGAAATTGCCAAACTCATCAACAAGTGTTTCCGCCAATGCGGATTACGTGCGACGGTGATGTTTGCCGATCAACTCAAGAACAACGGTTACCGCCTTGCCACACTGGCCGGCATTTCGATTTGCATCGGCGATATGTCGATTCCCAAGCAAAAGGCTGAATTAATCGATGAGGCCGAAGCGGAAGTCAAGCAAATTGAAGATCAGTACACCTCGGGTCTTGTGACGGCCGGCGAACGCTACAACAAGGTCATCGATATTTGGGGGCGTACGGCCGATGAAGTCGGTAAGGTCATGATGAAGGAGCTTTCGAGCGAACCGGTCATCGATCGGCACGGCAAGAAGGTCTCCCAGGAGTCTTTTAACTCCATTTACATGATGGCAGATTCGGGCGCCCGCGGTTCTGCGGCTCAGATTCGTCAGGTTGCCGGTATGCGCGGTCTGATGGCAAAGCCTGACGGCTCGATTATTGAGACGCCGATTACGTCGAACTTCCGTGAAGGCTTGAACGTTTTGCAGTACTTCGTTTCAACGCACGGTGCACGTAAGGGTTTGGCCGATACGGCTTTGAAGACGGCTAATTCCGGGTACCTGACGCGTCGTTTGGTCGACGTGACGCAGGACCTCGTTGTGGTCGAAGATGATTGCGGAACCACAAACGGCTTTGAGATGCGGCCTCTTGTTGAAGGGGGCGAAGTGATTCAGACGTTGCGTGACCGTATTTTGGGTCGTGTGACGGCTGAGCCCGTTTATGACAATCAACATGAGGTTCTTGTTCAGGCCGGAGTGCTTCTCGATGAGAAGATCTGTGACTTAATTGACAAGGAAGGCATCGATAAAGTTAAGGTTCGCACGCCTTTGACATGCGAAACGCGTTACGGGTTGTGCGCCAAGTGCTATGGACGCGATCTCGGACGCGGAACACTGGTTAACACGGGTGAGGCTGTCGGTGTCATTGCGGCGCAGTCCATCGGCGAACCGGGTACGCAGCTGACGATGCGCACGTTCCACATCGGTGGTGCGGCGAGTCGTGCGGCGGTTGCCTCGTCTGTGGAAGCTAAGAGTTCCGGCGTTGTCGATTTCTCACCGGCGATGCGGTACGTTACGAACGGCAAGAATGAACTGATTGTGATTTCTCGTTCCGGGGAACTTGTGATTAAAGATAAGGAAACCGGTCGCGAACGTGAACGTCATAAGGTGCCGTACGGTGCAACGCTGTTGATTAAACCCGATCAGGAAGTGAAAGTCGGCGAGCAACTGGCCACATTCGACCCGATGACGTTGCCGATTATTTCCGAGTACGCCGGTACCGTGAAGTTTGAAAATGTTGTCGAAAACCTCACGGTCATGAATCAGGTTGACGAAGTGACCGGTTTAAGTACGATGGTTGTCATCGATCCGAAGACGTCAACTGCAGCCAAGGCCGCCGGAAAAAATGCCAAGGGTGCGGCAACAGGCAGTGTGCGTCCTGTCGTGCACTTGGTTGATTCCGAGGGTAACGAAGTAAAGATTCCGGGTACGAACCATGCCGTAACGATTCAGCTTCCTGTCGGGGCGCTTGTCGGTGTGCAAGATGGCCAGGAAATTCACCAGGGTGAGGTTTTGGCGCGTATTCCGCGTGAAACACAAAAGACGCGAGACATTACGGGCGGTCTGCCGCGTGTGGCTGAGCTTTTCGAAGCGCGTAGTCCAAAGGATGCCGGCATGCTTGCAGAGGAAACCGGTACCGTTACATTCGGGAAGGAAACCAAGGGCAAGCAACGTTTGATTATTACCGACAACGACGGCGTCGAACATGAGTTCTTAATCGGCAAAGACAAGCAGATTCTCGTGCATGACGGTCAGGTTGTTCAGCGCGGCGAAGAAATCGTCGAAGGACCGACCGATCCGCGTGATATTTTGCGATTGCTCGGTATTGAAGAGCTTGCGCGTTACATCGTTGATGAGGTGCAGGATGTGTACCGTCTGCAGGGTGTCAAGATTAACGACAAGCACATCGAAGTGATTGTTCGTCAGATGTTGCGTCGTGTGCAGATTGTCGATCCGGGTGACACCAAGTTCATCACCGGTGAACAGGTCGAGCGTAGCGAAATGCTCAATGAAAATGATCGCGTTATTGCTCAGGGCAAGACCCCGGCCAAGTACGAGAACCTTCTGTTGGGTATTACAAAGGCCTCGTTGTCGACCGATTCGTTTATCTCGGCGGCTTCCTTCCAGGAAACGACCCGAGTGCTCACGGAGGCGGCCATTATGGGCAAGCGCGATAACTTGCGCGGTCTGAAAGAAAACGTCATTGTCGGACGGCTGATTCCGGCCGGTACGGGTTTGGCGTACCGTAAGGCGCGCAAGGCTAAGGAAAGTCTTGATGTGGTACGTTCGAGTTCGGAGGCTTCCGATGCTCGTCGCGCAGCCGACAATCTCTTTAAAACGGAAACGGATGAAGAGAAACAGGTTGCCAAGGACATCGCCGATGATATGTTCTCGAGTGCACCGTCCGAAAAGGGTACGGGACTTTCTGCTGCACGTCGTGCCGCAGAGGAACTTTTTGCTACGCGTGACCATCATGAGGCCTCGGAAAATCCGTCGCCTGAGTCTAAAAACGTAAGCGGTTCCAAGTAGCAAATTTTGCTAACGACAAAAAGGCGATCGAAAGATCGCCTTTTTTTTCTGTTGCTCAAGGTGCTTATTTAAGATAAGTGACACATCTTTTTTATATACAAATTTCATGAGGAGAAATCTATGTCTTTCAAAACAAAAATTTTTGCTGTTACAACAGCGTTGTTGATGTCTGTAACCGCTTCTGCTGCTACGGCAAGTGATGCGGAATACGTCAAACAGAAAGGAACTTTTACGGTCGGCGTAACGGTCTTCGCTCCGATGGACTACAAGGATGCCGACGGAAAGTGGATTGGCTTTGATGCCGATTTAGCTAAGACGTTTGCCAAGACACTCGGCGTTAAGTGCGAATTTCAAATTATCGACTGGGATAACAAGGTTCTGGAGTTAAACAGCAAAAATATCGATGCCGTATGGAACGGCATGACGCTGACCGATGAAGTCAAGAGCGCGATGCGTACGACCAAGGCCTACTTAAACAATGCTCAGGTTGTTGTTCTTCCCGTGTCTTTGGCAAAGAAGTACAAGACGCCTGACCAGATGAAGACGCTGTCCTTTGCCGTCGAGAGCGGCTCAGCCGGCGCTAAGGAAGCCAAAGCAAACGGATTTAAGATTACGGAAGTGACCGATCAGGCCACAGCTTTGCTTGAGGTCAGTTCGGGCAATCAGGACGCGGCAGTGATGGATTCTCTGATGGCAGCGGCTATGGTCGGCCCCGGAACAAGCTACGCCAAATTGACGCCGACAATTAAGCTCAATAAGGAAGAGTACGGCGTCGGTTTCCGCAAGGGCTCGGATTTGGCACCTGCCTTAGATAAGCTTTTTGCCAAGATGTACCAAGACGGCTCGCTTTTAAAACTTGCGAAGAAGTACGGCGTTCAGGAGGCTCTGATCGATCAGAAATAAGCGTTTTCGCGTCTTTGCGCGAAAACTGATCTGGGAATGATCGACTTTGGAAGGTCGGTTCATTGCACAGGGAAAACCTTCGTAAGAAGGGAAAAGCCGATACGGGACGTTCTTCAGTCGCTTGAAAGGTACGCCTAAGGTCGGCTTTTTTCATGCTACAGCCTAACAAACGCGGTTTTGCGCCACAAATGGGTAAAATGACTACTTTCGATTTCGGATTTTCGGAAGCGAAGTTGTCTTTTCTGTCGCACTCCCTGTGAGATTGCCGTGTTTTGGACCGTTATCGGAGCGTTAAATGAAGGATTCCTTCAAACGCTTAAACTCTTTCTCGTGACGCTTGTCGGCGCCTTGCCGCTCGGGCTTGTTATTGCCTTCGGTAGCATGAATTCTTCGGCTCCGATTCGGTATCTGTCCCGTACATTGGTTTGGATTATTCGCGGTACGCCCCTCATGCTCCAAATCATTATTATTTTTTACATCCCCGGATATTTCTTTGACGGCATGAGTATTTGGCCGCGCGGAGATGCCGGGCGATTTACCGCTGCTTCCGTGGCGTTCATTATTAATTACGCGTGTTATTTTTCGGAAATCTATCGCGGAGGCATCCAAAGCGTTCCGGTCGGGCAGCGCGAGGCCGGACTCGTGCTCGGGCTGACAAAGCGTCAGATTTTCTTCAAGATTACGCTTTTGCAAATGGTCAAACGGATCATTCCGCCGATGAGCAACGAAATCATCACGCTTGTGAAAGATACGTCGCTTGCACGCATTATTTCGATGCAGGAACTCATCTGGGCCGGCTTTGCGTTCTTGAAAGGGTCGCATGGATATTCGGGATTGATTTGGCCGCTGTTTTTCACAGGTGTTTATTACCTCGCTTTCGTCGGGCTTCTTACCATCGGATTTGCCGCATTGGAGAAAAAGCTCAGCTACTTCCGTTAAGGAGCCGATGTGATGTCGATATTGGAAGTTTCTCACTTGCGTAAGAATTTCGGTGACACGGCGGTGTTGCGGGATATCTCATTTTCTCTGGAACAGGGACAGACCTTGTCGTTAATCGGTCCGTCGGGTGGCGGCAAGACAACGTTACTGCGGTGTCTGGTGAGTCTGGAAGTCGCAACGTCGGGTGTAATTGCCGTGAACGGGGAACGTGTTTTTGACGGGGATAACCCTGAAACGAAAACCGAAGAAGGATTGCGTCGTAGTCGCTGTCATTTCGGGTTGGTTTTTCAGAACTTTAATCTTTTCCCTCAGTACACGGCTTTGGAAAACGTGACGTTGGCGCGTCTTTTAAATGCCTCGAAAACGCATGAGAGACCCGAGGATATCATTAAACACGGTAGGGAACTTTTGCGTGTTATCGGACTTGAGGAACGCGCCAATTTTTATCCGCATGAACTCTCGGGCGGCCAGCAACAACGTGTGGCGATTGCCAGGGCTTTGGCTATGGAGCCGAGTATTTTGTGCTTTGATGAGCCGACATCGGCATTAGATCCGGAGCTAACGGGAGAAGTTCTTCGCGTCATCAAGTCTCTTGCGGAAAAAAGAACGACCATGGTCATCGTCACCCATGAAATGAGTTTTGCGCGGGATGTGTCCGACAAGGTCCTTTTTATGGACGGGGGACTTATCGTCGAGCAGGGGACGTCCGAAGATGTTTTCGCGCATCCGAAAAAAGAACGCACGAAAGCCTTTTTATCGCGTTACAGTCAGCCGTAGCAGAGGCTTGCCGGCGAGGCGTCGGTGAGTGCGGAAAATTCTTTTAGGTGTTCTTTATGACTTCTCAAGAGCTTCGACCTCGCATCAAGGTGGCTATGTCGGTCACGTGGGCTCATCACGGGCATGTCCGACTCGTACACAAAGCGACTCAATTCGGTGAGGTTGCTCGAGACGAAAAGAATAATAGCTTCTGCACTTTTCAAAGCGAAAGTCGCTGCCAGTGCGGTTTTCGCGCAACCCACATCAAACGGAAGGCAGACCCTTGGAGGGCAAATGAGGGAAGCCTTCGACGTTGCTCCAGGGAGGCCCTACGGAAATGAATTTGGATCAGAATCCCGAGAGTGTGTCCGATAAGCTTGCGATGTATTTGATTGAAATCGTCAGGTAGGAATTTCGTCCCGAATGAATCGCTTTGAACGTTCCCTTTTTTTCAGCGGCGTTATCCTTTGCGTATTAAGCCCGCTTGATGCCTGGGCCTATTTGGATCCGGGCACGGGGAGCATGCTCCTTTCGGTTCTTGTGGGGCTTGTTTCCAGCGCCTATTTTTTAGTTCGAAGGCTTCCCTCGCTGATGCGCGCTTTTTTCTTTCGTTTGGTGGGGAAAAAAGATGACCTTAAGGGAAACGGCATTGTGTTTTATTCAGAGGGACGGGCATACTGGTCCACATTTAGACCGGTTTTGACAGCGCTTGCTCGGCACCGGGTTTCTGTGACGTTTCTAACAAGCGACGAACAAGATCCCGTTTTTTCAACACCTGAATTGAGTCCTTTCGTTCATGCGCGTTTCATCGGGAAAGGTAATACGGCCTACACGGCTTTAGGTTTTCTTGAAGCCGATATTTTTGTTTTAACGACACCGGGCATCGACGTCTTGCAAATTAAGCGTAGTCCGGGAGTTAAAAAGTACATCCATATTGTGCACGCGCTCGGAGATATTCACACCTATAAGCTCTATAGCTTTGACTATTATGATGCCGTGTATTGTGCAGCCACCGGACAGGTCAAGAGCCTGCGAGCCCTGGAGGCTATCCGAAAAACAAAGCCCAAAGCATTACCTCTTTTGGGCTGTGCTTACCTTGACGGTCTCGTACAACGACAAAAGAGAGAAGGAACGAAGCCTGAGGATAAAACCGTTCTTGTTGCTCCGACTTGGGGAAAGAACGGACTTTTAACGAAAACAGGAGCTCGTGTTCCGCTCTTGTTGGCTAAGGCCGGATTTCACGTGATTTTGCGACCGCATCCGCAAAGTTTTGTCTCCGACAAGCCTGTGATAAAAGAGGTCTTAAAGGCAATTGAGACAAACCCGGCCATTGAATTGGATCGCAATCCGGACGGTTTTGTGAGCTTGTCGCGCGCCAGTGCGATGGTAAGTGATATCTCAGGTGTGATATTTGATTATGCCTTTGTCTTTTTAAGACCGGTAGTTGCCGTCGGTCCGGGACCGATCAAGGACGGCTTCGAGGCCTGGGAGATACCACATAAGGCATGGGAGGAAGAGATTCTTTCGAAAGTCGGCGAGCGGTTGTTCGAAGCCGATGAGGGGGCACTTCTTGCGGCATTAAAGCGTGTGATGGAGGCCAAAGTGACACTCAAGCAGACCATCCAAGCCGTTCGCGATGCCAACATCGCCCATTTCGGTTGTGCTGCAGAGCCGATTGCACAGGCACTTATTGACGAACAAGTCCGGGGGACGCGTCGTGATTGATTTTATTTACACGCTTTTTATCGCCCCCTTGGAGTACTGGATGCGAGTGGTCCTTGTGTGGGGACACGGCGTCTGTGAAGGTAATTGGGGCTGGGCGATCGTCCTTATGAGCTTTGTGGTCAATACGGTGATATTGCCGATTTACATGAAGGCCGAAAGCTGGCAGGAACAAGAGCAGCGACTGCGTTTGGGATTTGAGGCGAAAGAGGCGATGATCAAACGCGCCTTTACCGGGCAGGAACGCTTTGCGATGATTTCAACGATGCGCAGACAAGCCGGTTATACGGCGTTTTTGTCGATGCGATCGAGTGTCGGATTCTTCCTTCAAATTCCGTTCTTTTTTGCTGCCTATCACTTTTTAAGTCACTTTGATCCGCTAAGCGGCGTGAGCTTTTTGGGTTTGGCGGATTTAGGCAAACCCGATGAAGCTTTACACATCGGATCCTTTGCCGTCAATGTAATGCCGATTCTGATGACGGTCATCAATATCGGGTCGGCTCTCATTTACACAAAGAACTTAGGTAAGCGCGACAAGATCCAACTGTATGTGATGGCGGGGCTGTTTTTGGTGCTCCTTTATGATGCAGCAAGCGGTCTTGTGCTTTATTGGACGTGCAATAACATCTATTCTCTTGCCAAAAACATCGTTTATGACGTGGTGCGTAAACTCGCACCGGTTGTTCGAGCTCTTCCGCTCCGCGTGGTAAGAGTAAACCCGAGTCGGGAGACGATTTCATGGACCGGGATTGCTCCTCTGATTTTGTGGTTTGTCGGCGCGACGTTAGGCACACTTTCGAGTACGCAGTTTGAGCAGATCGACGGAATGGCTCGCCGTGTTTTGGAGATTACGTCCGGGGGCTTTTATATTGCAAGCGTTCTTATGTGTGCCGTGCAAGGGGCTCTGCTTCTGACAGTGCGCGGGCGCCGTCTTTTTGCGCTCTTTATTCTCTTGCTTTGCGCCAATTGCCTATGGTATTGGTACAAGGGCACGTTCGTGCGCGCTCGTGTGTTCTTTACGTTTCTGACCGGGCTTTTCAGCTTGATCCCCGTGTTGTCCTTGACACTTGATCGATATCGGCCCGAGGTGTGGCTTTACCCGAAGATAGATCCCTCGTCGCTTTATACCCCGAGTGCATTCTGGCTTGTCGTTCTTCTTTGTAATTATCTGCCGGTTCAGGCCTACTGTACGGCTCCTGAGATTTTTTCTTCGCCCGATGTTGTGTTGGCCAAGCTCCTTATCTTATCGGCTGTCTTCGGAGCGATTTTGTATGCGGCCGGTCGGCTTTGGATTGCCCTCGGGGTGATGCGAACGGCCTCTGTGCTGACAGCTTTTGTGGCTTTATGGTTAACGCTTTACGCCTTTGTTCTGCCGCTTGATGTCGGTTCGATTGACGGTTTTCAAATTGAGCACCCCGAACGTCTTTACAGACCGGTGAACGTGGCGACCGATGTGCTTGTTTTAGTCGGATTGGGCTCAGTTTTTTATCAATGTCTTAAGCGCGGAGCCGTTTCCGTTGTGCGCGTCGCGTTAGTCTGTGCGTGTGTCTTAAGCGTGGTTTCCGGAATCGAGCAGTTGTGGTCGACGCAAGGACGCTGGCAAGAAGATACGCAATCACGACGTACGGAATTGCCTGCTTACAATGAGTCGATGCTCGGGTTTACGAAGCACGGCAAAAATACGCTTGTTTTTGTCTTAGACATGTTCTCCGGGCGCCATATGCCGGAAATTGTGCGAGACAATCCGGAACTCAAGGATAAATTTTCCGGTTTTGTTTGGTATCCGGACACGTTAGCTCAGGGACGACGTACAACAACGAGCATTGCGACGCTTCTTTGCGGAGAGGCTTGCACGGTCGGTGCATTGAATCAGGGTGAAAGAGATTCGCTCGTTGAGAAAATTAACCGGCGCTACGCTCAGGCGCTACGCGTTTTCGGTGAGAAGACTGACTTTTTTGTCAATGAACATACTTGGCTTGAGTCACAGCGTTTTTCTCGGTATGCGGGTAAAAATGCTCTGGCCGTACGCTTTCTGAGCTCGGCTTATTTAAATCGCTATGCCCAAAAGCATAAATTGGAGATTACGGTCGGTGCAAGCGATGACTTTTTACAAGCCGTCAGTCTCTTTAGTGCCTCTCCGTGGACCTTTAAATGGGTCATTTATTTTGACGGGCACTGGGTTACCCAGGCAATCGGGTACTGGACGAGCGATCGTGTGGCTAACCGTCTGCAGGAATGGGCCTTTTTAGATCAACTCCCGGAGATTTCCAACGCACGTGCGACCCACGATACATACAAGTTCTTTCACTCGGAAATTACACACAATCCGTGGCTGATGGTTCCGGGAAAGTGCGGCATCATCCGAGAGTTGGCTCCGGGGAAAAATTACCCGCAACAAGCTGTCGAAGCTTGCTCGCTAAAAGCGCTTGCATCTTGGTTTGACTGGATGAAAAAAGTCGGTGTCTACGACAACACAACGATTGTCATTGCCAGTGATCACGGGGCATACGGAATGCGACTAAATCCGCTTTTGCTGGTTAAGCCGCGAAATGCTGCACTTGAGCCGCTTCGAAGTGATGATTCGAGGATGAGTTTGACGGATGTGCCGGCCTTGGCTGCCGGAACGTTCGTGATGCCCGGAAAAGACCGTATTCGGTATACCTATGAAATGGACAAGAACACCGAAGATCGCTACAAAGGAGCCCGACGGTATCGGGTAACCGGGCCGGTTTTGAATCCGAAAAGCTGGCCGGCGGACTTCCCGCGTGACGACATTCCGCGCTAATAAGCTTGTTGTCGTCCGTTCGATAGACCACAAGATGTAGTTTGTGTGTCTTAAATCCTTGACAGAATTACAAAAAGAGGCGAGAATCACAGCCTTTTCCGGCTCCTGTGATGCATGGGAGACGGGGTGCGGCTGTGCGTCGTGCCCCGTTTTTGTGTGTTCGAAGGGAAGGAAAAGAAAATAATTTTTTTATTCACCAGCAACTTATCTCCTTTTCGGACGACGTGTTCGAATCGGATGGCTTTACCTTATAGGGACGCTATGCCCACTATTAATCAGCTTGTTCGCAAGCCCCGTGAGATTACTCACGATAAATCCAAGAGCCCTGCTCTTAAAAATTGTCCGCAAAAACGCGGCGTGTGCACCAAGGTTTACACAACGACTCCGAAAAAGCCGAATTCGGCTTTGCGAAAGGTCGCCAAGGTGCGTTTAACCAACGGTTTTGAAGTCATTTCCTACATCGGCGGCGAAGGTCACAACCTGCAGGAACACTCTGTGGTTCTGATTCGCGGCGGTCGTGTCAAGGACTTGCCTGGTGTCCGTTACCACATCGTTCGTGGTTCCTTGGATACGCAGGGTGTTCAGGATCGCAAGCAGGCTCGCTCCAAGTACGGCGCCAAGCGCCCGAAGAAAGCGTAATTCGCGGCGGCTCTTGTCAGCCGTGCGAAATGGCGGCCCCGCTGTAAGAGGGCCGAGTAAGTCGCAATCTGACGATGCAGATTGCAGTGTTTTTAGACTGAAGACAACGAAAAGAGGAAAAATATGCCCCGTCGTCGCGAAGTACCAAAGCGTGAGATCCTTCCCGATCCGAAGTTCGGAAACGTGGAAGTCTCCAAATTTATTAATGTCGTCATGCTTGACGGCAAAAAGGCTGTTGCCGAACGCATCGTCTACGGTGCTCTGCAGCAGATTGAAGAAAAAACAGGCAAAAACCCCATTGAAGTGTTTACGGCTGCCGTTAACAACGTGCGCCCGCTCGTGGAAGTCAAGAGTCGCCGTATCGGCGGTGCGAACTATCAGGTCCCTTGTGAAGTGCGTCCTGTTCGTCGCACGGCTTTGGCGATGCGCTGGTTGCGTGAATGTGCGAAGGCCCGCTCGGAAAAATCGATGCCCCAACGTTTGGCTGGTGAGTTGTTGGAGGCTTCCGAAGGTCGTGGCGCTGCGATGAAAAAGCGTGATGAAGTCCACCGTATGGCAGAGGCCAACAAGGCCTTCTCGCACTTTAGGTTCTAGTTGCTAAGAGGATACAATGGCTCGTACTACACCGATTGCTCAGTATCGCAATATTGGTATCTCTGCTCACATTGATGCGGGCAAGACCACGACGACGGAACGTATTCTGTTTTTTACGGGTGTCAACCACAAACTCGGCGAAGTGCATGACGGCGCTGCGACGATGGACTGGATGGACCAGGAACAGGAACGCGGTATCACGATTACCTCTGCCGCGACAACGTGCTTCTGGCGCGGCATGGACATGCAACACAAGCCCTATCGCTTTAACATCATCGACACACCGGGGCACGTTGACTTTACTGTGGAAGTCGAACGTTCCATGCGTGTGCTTGACGGTGCCGTGATGGTCTATTGCGCTGTCGGCGGCGTTCAGCCGCAGTCCGAGACCGTTTGGCGTCAGGCTAACAAGTACAAGGTTCCTCGTATTGCATTCGTTAACAAGATGGACCGCACGGGTGCGGATTTTTACCGTGTGATCGGCCAGATGGAAAAGCGCCTTAAGGCGCATCCCGTTCCCATCGTGTTGCCGATCGGAGCGGAAGATTCTTTCCAGGGCGTCGTCGATTTGATTCGCATGCAGTCCATTATTTGGGATGAAGCGAGCTTGGGCGTTAAGTTCACGTTCGGTGAAATTCCCGAGGAACTCAAGGGTCTGGCCAAGGAATGGCACGAAAAGCTCGTTGAGAATGCGGCCGAGGCCAATGAAGAACTGATGAATCAGTACCTGGAAACCGGGGAACTGACTCAGGAGCAGATTATCAAGGGCATTCGTATTCGTACGATTGCCGGCGAGGTTCAACCCATGTTTTGCGGTTCATCCTTCAAGAACAAGGGTGTGCAGCGCATGCTAGACGGCGTGATTGATTTCTTGCCGAGTCCGATTGATATTCCGCCGGTTTCCGGTTTTGACTTGGATAACAATCCGGCAACGCGCGAAGCTGACGACAAGGCGCCTTTCTCGGCATTGGCCTTCAAGATTATGACGGATCCGTATGTCGGTCAGCTCACGTTCTTGCGCGTTTACTCCGGCGTTTTGAAGTCCGGAGAAACGGTTCTTAACTCCAACAAGGATAAGAAGGAACGTATCGGTCGTTTGCTCCAGATGCACGCCAATGAGCGTAAAGAAATCACAGAAGCGGAAGCCGGCGATATCGCCGCTGCCGTTGGGCTTAAGGACGTTACGACCGGCGAAACGCTTTGTGACGTCAACAAACCCATTATTCTCGAACGCATGGAGTTCCCGGAACCCGTGATCAGCCAGGCAGTCGAACCGCGTACCAAGGCCGATCAGGAAAAAATGGCTTTGGCTTTGCAACGCCTGGCAAAAGAAGATCCTTCTTTCCGTGTTCGGACGGATGAGGAATCCGGCCAGACGATTATTTCCGGTATGGGCGAATTGCACCTGGAAATTCTCGTCGAACGTATGCGCCGTGAATTCGGTGTGGATGCAACGGTCGGACGTCCTCAGGTGGCCTACCGCGAAACAATTCGTTCCGTGGTTGAAAATGCCGAGTGCAAGTTCGTTAAGCAGTCCGGCGGTCGCGGCCAATACGGCCACGTCGTGCTCAAGCTCGAACCCTTGCCGCCCGGAGGGGGCTTTGAGTTCGTCGACGCGATTAAGGGCGGTGTCGTTCCACGCGAGTACATCCCGGCAGTCCAAAAGGGAGTCGAAGATACGCTCAAATCGGGCGTTCTGGCCGGCTACCCGGTTGTGGACGTGAAGGTGACGCTGCACTTTGGTTCTTACCACGAAGTTGACTCGAACGAAAATGCGTTCAGAATGGCCGCATCCATGGCCTTCAAAGACGGTATGCGCAAGGCCAATCCGGTGTTGCTCGAACCGATTATGAAGGTCGAAGTCGAAACTCCCGAAGAGAAGATGGGCGATGTGATGGGAGACCTGTCGAGTCGTCGCGGTATGATTCAGGGTATGGACGATCTCGTGGGCGGCGGCAAGGCAATTCGTTGCGAAGTGCCGCTCGCGGAGATGTTCGGTTATTCGACGGCGTTGCGTTCTTTGACGCAGGGTCGTGCGACGTACGTGATGGAATTCGGTCACTATGCGGAAGCTCCGAAGAATGTGGCCGAGGCTGTCATCGAAGAAAAGAAGAAGTAAGTTTTTTAGGGAAGGAAGCCTTCCGATAGTGAGGACTTCCTTCGTTTAATCCAAATTAATCAGATATTAGAGGACCATAAAATGGCCAAGGAAAAATACGAACGCAAGAAGCCCCACGTAAACGTGGGCACGATTGGTCACG
>ERZ808258.537-NODE-537-length-14436-cov-2.881232_pt1 | contig 14436 bp, 10 predicted proteins | sample MGYA00521280_ERZ808258 | MGnify/ENA primary metagenome ERZ808258 (study PRJEB31516, sample SAMN03275585) | gut metagenome | biome: mammalia-associated habitat; material: feces | host: Papio cynocephalus | place: Kenya | collected 2012-07-19 ...
GTGGCCGGTGTCGGTGTGCCGCAAATTACGGCCATCAGTAACGTTGCCGAAGCCCTTAAAGATACGGATATTCCTCTCATTGCCGACGGCGGTATCCGTTTCTCGGGGGACATCGCAAAAGCCTTTGCTGCCGGTGCCAACACCGTCATGATGGGCGGGATGCTCGCCGGAACCGAAGAAGCCCCCGGTGAAATCATTCTCTATCAAGGACGCTCTTATAAGTCTTACCGCGGCATGGGCTCGCTCGGCGCCATGTTCAAAGGATCGGCTGATCGATACTTCCAGGACAACAACTCCGGGAACATCAATAAGCTTGTTCCCGAAGGCATCGAAGGCATGGTGCCCTACAAGGGATCGGTTCTGACGATTTTGTATCAGATGGCAGGCGGTCTTCGCAGTGCCATGGGATACTGCGGATGCCGCACCATCGATCAGATGCGGGAAAAGGCCGAGTTCGTGGAAATCACGGCAGCCGGCTGGCGCGAAAGCCACGTTCACGACGTCAAGATTACCAAGGAAGCGCCGAACTACCGCCAGGAAAATTAATCCGTTTCCTGCGCATTCGTTGCTGTTTTACCCACCGCCCGTGTCACTGGCCCGTGTCACGGGCGGTTGTCTGTCAGCTAAATCAGTCCGGTCTTTTTCAGACAACGTCACACCCTGTCATGCTCTGCTACAACTCGACGTCAATCGGTTTTCCGATTGCATAAAAATGCCCGCCCGCAACGTAGTGGAGTGTGCGCATCACTTCGGGCGCCGTTTCAAAGTAAAAATGACCGTCACGAAAGACTCGAGGATCGGACCAGGCCGCCTCACATTGTCCGATAAATAAGTCATAGGTCTTTTCGTTGAAGGCATTCGGAATGACCTTAAAAATCATCCACGCCGCACAGTCGGAAAGAAGCGGAATATCAAACCCTTCCTGATAAAAGAATTGAGCCCCCGAATGTTCGAGCTTTTCAGAATCATCGTTTTTGCTGACGCTGCCGAGCTTCAGGACGGCCTTTGCAATCGCAACGGTCGGAAGTTGTAATGCAAAATAACCGCTTTTTTCGATTAACGTACGCGTGTAGTGCGATTTATCAATAACGACCGTTGCCTTACAGGGTGTCAAATCCAACGCACAAGCCCAGGCGGCTGCCATTGCGTCGGACACACCGTCAAACTGCGCAGAAATCACAGTGGTTGCCCCGATATTTAGGAGCCGATAGGCCTTGTCCGGATCGACCGGTACCATTTGATTTAATTTCGTCATTTTTTCCTCACAAAAAAATTTAAAACCTGTTTTGCCGTTTTCGAGTACGGAGGATCGAGCAAGCCGAACCCGGAAAAAGCCGATTGATTAAAAACCGGTGTCATGCGACTCATCGCCTCAAACCCGATTTTTCCATGATAAGCCCCCATACCGCTCGAGCCGAAGCCTCCGAAAGGGAGCCGGTTTTGTGCGTAATGTAGGAGCGTGTCATTAACGGTGATTCCCCCGCACGGCACCGTTTGACAGACGCGTTCAATGCGCCTTTGATCCTTATCAAACCAATAAAGGGCCAACGGCGTTTGTTCAAGCGCTCTTAATTGCGTGATTTTCTCTTCAATGTCCGTATAGAGGGAAAGGACAAGAGCCGGCCCGAAAATTTCTTCTTGCGCAATGCGGCTTTCGGCAGGCGGGTCAATGAGGGCGACGAGAGCCGGCCGCAATATGTCGCCGGGAGATGCCGGTACGATTTGCTCACACCGCGTCCCGAGCTCGACGGCTTGCTTAACAAGTCCGGCAATTCGGCGCGCCTGACGGATGTCAATCAAGGCCGAAAGACTTCTGACATCGGGGCAAAGTTCTTCGGCCTGAGTTTTAAGAGCTTGAAGGAACGACTCAAGAGAAATCCTGTGCACGTGCACAACATCGGGAGCAATGCACGTCTGCCCGGCATTTAGCAGTTTTCCGACCAAAATCCGGCGTGCTGCATGCGACAAGTCGGCCCCGGGCGCCACAAGGCATTGACTCTTGCCGCCCAGTTCCAACAGCACGGGGGTTAGATTTTCCGATGCCTCTCGCATCACGGCTTGGCCGACAGCGCCCCCTCCCGTATATACGAGCAAATTAAAGGGAAGACGTGAAAACTCTTGCCCAACCTCCGGCCCGCCTACCACAGCCGCCAATTCCGCTGCATCAAAAGACTTTTCAATCAGTTCGGACAAAAGTGCCGACGTTTCGGGACTTCGCTCCGGTAGTTTGATCAGAACACGATTCCCGGCAGCCAAAGCATCGACTGCCGGCGTCAGGCTGACGGCAAGCGGGTAATTCCAAGCTCCGATCACGCCGACAAGGCCGCGCGGAGCCGGACAAAGGAAACTTCGGGCAGGAAAAAACGTCCAGGGAGTCGGAACACGCCTTGCTCGAGACCAACGACATCCCATCGAAAGCATCAGATCGATTTCCGAGAGGATTTGGGAAATTTCCGCAAGAAAAACTTCCTCGAGTGCTTTGCCGTGGAAATCCTCGGAAACAGCGTGTGCCAAGTGCATTGCATTGTCCGAAACAAGCCGACGCAAACGGATCAGTCGATCTTTTCTTTGTGGCCACCCCTCCTTGCCCGCGGCAAGAAAGGCATCCCTTTGGCTTTCAAACAACGCCAGAAGCCCCTTTTGAGAGATAGTTCCTGCCTTCACAAGGCTCACACTCCTGCACAGCGTAAAATGATTTTTTTGCTTTTCGGAGCCCTGTCCTTTGCTCCGATTTCGTACATAAGAGCATACGCCATGTTTAACAATCCGATTGCCGTTACATTTTGCGGATATTTATTTTTAATGATTACCCTGGGGTTTTGCGCCTACTTTTACACGCGAAATTTCAATGACTATATCTTAGGCGGGCGACGCGTAGGCGGTGTCATCACGGCGCTTTCCGTCGGCGCAAGCGACATGAGCGGCTGGCTTTTAATGGGGGTTCCGGGAGCTGCCTATGCGGCCGGCCTTTGCGAAAGTTGGATTGCCATCGGTCTGACACTCGGAACATACTTTAACTGGCGTCTTGTTTCCGCTCGCCTTCGTTTGTATACGGAACTGGAACACAATTCACTGACACTCCCGGACTTTTTCACGCATCGCTTCAATGATAAGAGTCGGTTGCTTCGCATCATCTCGGCCATCGTGATTTTGATTTTCTTTACGATTTACTGTTCAAGCGGCATGGTCGCCGGAGCTCGACTTTTTGAAAGCACGTTTGCTATGCCCTACTCGACGGCCATCTGGCTCGGAGCGGCTGCCACAATTACTTATGTGTTTATCGGAGGGTTTTTAGCCGTCAGCTGGACCGATGCCATTCAAGCCTCGCTCATGTGTCTGGCACTCGTTATCACGCCGATTGTCGTGATGAATGATTTGGGGGGCTTTTCCGCCACGGTCGATCGTGTCGTTTCCATTGATCCGAACATGATTAACCTGATGCAAGGGCAGACTGTTATCGGCATTGTCAGCCTTTTAGCCTGGGGCTAGGGTACTTCGGACAACCGCATATTCTCGTGCGTTTTATGGCTGCCGAATCCATTCGTGTTCTTCCCAATGCCCGTCGCATTTCCATCATGTGGATGATTTTCTCACTTGCCGGTGCCGTTTCCGTAGGCTTTTTCGGTGCAGCCTTCTTTGCCGAACATACGGACTTGGTCGGACCGATTGCCCAAAACAATGAGCGCATTTTCATCATCCTGACACAGATTCTTTTTAACCCCTGGATTGCCGGCATTTTGATGTCTGCCGTTCTTGCGGCCGTCATGTCCACGCTTTCGTGCCAGTTACTCGTTTGCTCCTCGACACTCACGGAAGACTTTTATCGTGTATTTATCCGCCCGAAGGCTTCGCAGTTCGAACTCATGTGCTTCGGGCGCGGCATGGTGCTTTTGATTGCTTTCATTGCCATTCTCATTGCCTTAGATCCGAACAGTCTTGTTTTCGGGCTCGTCAGTTATGCCTGGGCCGGTTTCGGTGCCGCCTTCGGTCCCGTGATTCTCATCGGTCTTTGGTGGAAACGCATGAATCGTGCGGGCGCCTTGGCCGGCATGGTCGTCGGAGCAGCCACGGTCCTGATTTGGCATCACTTTGCTTGGTTTGGACTATACGAAATTCTGCCGGGCTTTATCCTTGCGAGCATTGCCATTTTTGTCGTCAGTCTGACGACAGAAGAGCCCTCGGACGATATTAAGAAAAATTTTGACACCGTCGCGACGGCTGTTCACGATCTTTAGCTAAGTTCCGAACCTTTTTGAAAGGCAACATCCGAAACGATGTTGCCTTTTTTTATAGCGTAAATCGGTAGGCCCGGCTTGATTCGGCTCTACCAATTACAGCGTAAAGTCGCGTCGTTCAGGGCGGGGAGAAAGTCAACATCTTTCCGACTTCCCCAAAAAAACGCGATCCGAGTGAAAAATGCGCTACAGTTCCCTTCGAAAACTTTGCAACCGATTCCCGAACCCTTTTATGCGCAACATGAATCAATTGAAATCATTACCTTTAGGGACGGCCTCCTTCGAAAGATTGCGTCTGACCAACCAACTGTATGTCGATAAGACGGACTTAATTTTCCGCTTGGCCAGCAAAAGTGAAAAATTCTTTCTGACGCGTCCTCGCCGTTTCGGGAAATCCCTTCTTTTGAGTACTTTTGCCTCTCTTTTTCGAAACGGAATACAGCACTTCTCCGGGCTTGCTATTGAATCTGCTTGGAAGGATACAACATATACCGTTGTGACAATCGACCTTTCCAGCGTTAAGAACTTTACATGCCTTGAAGACTTTAACTATAAACTGGCCTCAACTTTGGCTGAATCTTTCGGCACTGCAGGATTTCAAGTCAATCAGGAGAGTCCTTTGCGACTTATCAGCCAAATCTCCGCTTGGTTGAACGCGCAACCGATAAGCTCCTTGGTTTTGCTAATTGACGAATACGACGCGCCCCTCACTGCCTGTCTCGGAAACAGGGCGCTATTTGATGCGGTTCGCCTGCATTTGGCCGACTTTTTTTCCGTCATCAAAACAAATGATGCCTGCTTGCGATTTGTTTTTATGACAGGAATCACAAAATTTAATCAAACCGGAATTTTTTCGGAGTTAAACAACTTCACGGACATTTCCCTGTTTCCGGAATTCGGCTCCCTCTTGGGCTATACGGACTCGGACATCAAAACATACTTTTCCGATTACATTCGTTCTGCCGCAGAAAAATTGCACATGTCGGAAAGCTGTGTGTATTCCCAATTGCAAAAAAACTATGACGGTTTCTGTTTTGAAGAGTCCGCATCCGTTCACGTCTATGCGCCTTGGTCAGTCTTAAACTTTTTGAGTTGGCCGTCACCTGAATTTAAAAATTATTGGATAGCCAGCGGCGGAATGATTACGCTACTGAGTCGATATCTGGACAGTCACTCGCTCAAAGCCCCTGAAGAATACGGAAAGGAACAGCAAATCCCTCTCAGCTACCTCAGCGCTTCGGCAGACTTTGACGGGATTAACGACAAAGTTTTGCTGACACAAACCGGATACCTCACAATTAAAGCTCGAAACAATGATACTTTCTTTGTCGGCTATCCGAACAAAGAAGTCGCGGACTCGATGGCCAAACTCTACGAAGGAATTCTGCTCAAAAACAAAACATTGACACAAGTCGGGGCCGGAAATCTGACTTGCGCAGCGCAAAACGGAAACATCGCTGATTTTTTCAAAACAGTGAATCGTGCTTTCGACGCCATCGACTATGCAAACTACCCGATTCGAGAAGAAAAACACTGTCAGGCCTACTTACAAATCTTTCTCGCAGGGGCAGGTTTGGATGTTGTTGCAGAAAAACACAATGTCCTCGGCCGCAGCGATTTGGAGTTTATCGTCGGCGATTTGCATTGGGTTCTCGAGCTGAAATTTCTGAAGTCGAAAGGCCCTTCCGATCGAGAACTCCTTGAGGAGGCTCTCGAGCAACTTAGGAAGCGGCGTTACGGCCTGACAGGGAAAGAACGCACATTGCGTGTTGCCGCCGTCTTCTCGGAGGCATCACGCACTTTCGTACTCTGGCAGCAAGCCTGAAAACACGCCCCGGGGCCGACAGACAATCCTTTTAAGCAAGGCTATTTTTCACCTGCCAAGGGGCTCTTTGACTTAGCCGTCACTTTGCGTGTCGTTTCTGGCTTGTCGGAAACCTTTGTTGCCGCGACCTTCCGAGTGCCGACAGTTTTCGCTTTACTCGCCGACTTGGCCCGCGTTTTCGACACGACCTTTTCCGATGTCTTCCCTGCGACTTTCTTGATGCCGACTCCGGCACGACGCGTTTTTTTACCTTGTGCCGCAGGCGTTTTGTTTAAGACCTGTTCCGACATGGGACTTTTTTCAATCGTCGCACCCTTTTTACTTGACTTTTTTTTCACCAGAGCCGTGGACACAACTTCAGAAGAATCCTGACCATCGGCCTGCGTTTTCGCATCTTTTTCCGTCACCGATCCGGTTTGCGCCTTCAAGCGAGCAATGACTTGGGCTTGTTCCCTGACAAGCTTCTGCAGCTTTTTGACATCCTCAGGATCAAAGCCAAGACTTCTGACTTCGCGTCCGCTGTGTGTCACATGATTCGGAAGCCCGACGGAAACACCGTCTCCTAACGACTTTAAGACAACGGCACTCGGACCGATTTGAGCATTTTCGCCAACCGTAACTCCGCCCAAAATCTGTGCTCCGGCACCGATGACGACATTGTTCTTAATCGTCAGCTTGGCATTTTCCTTTCCGATGTCGGTCCCCCCGATTGTCGCTCCCTGATAAATCGTGCAGTCGTCGCCGATTTGGACCGTATTGCCGATGACAACTCCCATGCCGTGATCGATAAAGACGCGGCGCCCGATTTTGGCTGCCGGGTGAATGTCCACGCCGGTAAAAAATCGACCTAAGGAACTGACAACGCGTGCCGTCGTCGTCCACCCCTGGATGTAGCACCAATGCGCCGCGCGGTGAAACTGCAAGGCATGGAATCCCGGGTAGCACAAAGCCACCTCAAGGCGACTTTCAGCCGAAGAATCTTTCTCGTAAATCGTCTGCAAATCTTCTTTGATTAGGTCGAACATAGAAAATCCTCTGCTCTCTTTGTGTTTTCCTCAATTGTATTGGCGCACCGCGTTTTTTGGTTACTTTCGCCCAAAATTTTCCGATGCATCAGGAATGCGTTTTTTCGCCCTGCTTTTTCCCGTGCGTCTTCTGCCCGATTCGCTCACGCTTCGGGCAAATCACCGCCGCACAAATCCCCCGAAGCATGTCCACATCGCTTTGCGTTAAGCGGGCTCGGGTAAAAAAACGTCTTGAAATCTCCATGAGATTTTTAGGCTCCTTCGGATCCAAGGCCCCGCACGCAATCATCGCCTTTTCCCAATGCGCAAAAAAGCCTTCTAACGCAGCAACACCGGCTATCGGTTCGTGGTCAAAGCGATCTTGCCACGCATACAACTCTCCGGCATGGTTTTCGGCTTTCAAAATCGCCAAATGCATTTCGTAGGCCGTTATCTGGACGGCCTGTGCCAGATTCAGGCTCGGGCTCTCAGGATTGGCCGCAATGGCCGAGCAGGCCTGGCACAGTGCCATTTCCTCATTGGTCAGGCCGGAACGTTCGCAACCGAAGACAAAGGCAATTTTTCCCGATCCGACTTGCGGATTAGCAAGCAACAAAGCCGCGCGCCGTGTACTCGTTTGCAAAGCCTCAATCGGAGGGCCGAATTCTCGGTTATACCCGGAAAGAGCAAAGGCAAAAAGGACATCCTCAAGCGCCTGTGAAAGCGTTGTGTACGAAGTCGAACTTCGAAGGACATCGACTGAACTTGTCGCCATGGCAACGGCATCGGGATGTTCTCGATATTCGGGGCATTTCGGAGAAACGACTCGCAAATCCGTAAAGCCCATGGTTTTAACGGCACGCGCTGCCGAACCGATGTTGCCCGGATGACTCGGTTCAGCCAGAATGAAACACACGCGACAAGACAAGTTCGACACGTCTTTCAAGGTCAATTTCCTCTAAAATGCGGAGCATTCGCATTGTAACTACACCGACACGAAGTATTTGAAGTCGGCTCGCTTTATCACAGAGAATTCGCATGTCTTCGGCACAACTGGAAATTGCTACCCGCGCCGCTCTTGGCGCCGGAAAAATTATCAATCGAGAGTCTTTGCGACTCGATCAAATCGAGATTCTGAAAAAGGGCAAGTTTGACTATGTCACACAAACCGACATCGATTGTGAGAACTCCATCTGCGAGACATTGCACCAATACTTTCCGCACGATACGATTTTGACGGAAGAAAGCGGAACGAAATTCTCCGGCAATAGCGACGATGTTTGGATTGTCGACCCCTTAGACGGGACAACGAACTTCTTACACGGATTTCCGCAATATGCCGTTTCCATTGCGCTCACTCAACGCGACCGCGTCGTCGTCGGGGTGGTCTACGACCCGGTGCGTAACGAACTTTTCACGGCCGAGCGTGGTAAAGGTGCGTTTTTAAATAACAGACGCATTCGTGTTTCCGGTGTCCGGGATATGGCCCATGCCCTGATCGGAACGGGATTCCCTTTCCGTCGAAACGATAGCGCCACAAACTACCTTCCCAAATTCGAACGTGTCGCCCATTCCGTTGCGGGTCTCAGGCGTGCCGGATCAAATGCCTTGGATTTAGCCTACGTGGCATGCGGACGCCTGGACGGCTACTGGGAAGCCAGTGTTCACAGTTGGGACATTGCAGCAGGAACGCTTTTGGTTCTGGAAGCAGGCGGCCTTGTTACGGACTTGTTCGGGCAGGAAAAGTATCTGGAATTAGGCAACATATGCTCGGCAACACCCAAGATTTTTGCCGACCTTCTCATGAAGGTGACGGAAGCAAAAACGCCGGCCACCCCGGAAAATTAACGCTCCATGGCTGACAATCCCGCCGGCAATCCGCCCGTCAAAAGCGCCGATCCGTACGCAGGGCACACGCCTCTCATGCGTCAGTACTTTGCACTGCGCGATCAGCACCCCGGAGTCCTGCTTTTGTTTCGTCTCGGCGATTTTTACGAAACGTTTTTTGACGATGCCGTTCGGATTTCGCGCCTGTTGGGTTTAACGCTCACGCGACGCGGCAATCATAACGGGAACCCCATTCCGATGGCCGGCATTCCCGCGAGCACCTTAGAGCAGTACTTGGCACGTCTTGTGCGGCACGGCGAATCCGTTGCGATTTCCGAACAGACCGAGAGTTCTCAAGCCGACAAATCCCCGATGATGGAACGACGCATCGTACGCATCGTAACGCCCGGCACGCTGACCGACAATGCCCTGTTAAGTGAAAAAGCTGATTCGGTGCTTTTAGCGTTAGACATTCCGAAACTCAAAACAAGTGGGATCGGGCTTGTTTGGATTACCCTGACAAACGGTCGCTTTTGTGCCACACACGCCGGGCGAGACGATCTGGCCGATACGCTCTCACGCATCAACCCGTCGGAAATCCTTGTGAGTGAAAGGAGCCATGCCCAGATCAAAGATTTGGGGTTCTCGGGAACCGTCACGGAATTGCCGGACTGGCATTTTGATGCCGCACGCGGGAAAGAGCGCCTGAAAGAGACATTTTCACTGGCCTCTCTTGAGTGTTTCGGTGTCGAACACGATACAACGGTTTTGGCTGCCGCCAATGCACTCTTAGAATACGTCTGTGAGACGCAGTGTGAAACGACGCCCTTTATTGAACCATTAAGCCTGGAAGAGCAAAGTGCCTTCATCGGCCTTACTGCTGCCACACGCCGCAATCTGGAAATCGACGTCTCTTTGCACGAGGGCGACGGTCCGACCCTTTTTTCTACGCTTGATACCTGCAAAACCGGCATGGGAAGTCGCCTCCTACGCAGTTATCTTACGCACCCCGTACGCAATGCATCCTTGGCGCAATCGCGACACAAGGCCGTAAGTGTCCTGCTGACAAAAAGTACGGCATGTTCGCACCTTGAAGAACTCCTGAAGGCGCTTCCGGATATCGAACGCATTGCCGGACGCATTGCGCTCAAAAGCATCCGTCCGAAAGAAGCCGCAGCCCTTCGCGATGCACTCCCTGTTATTGAAAACATCGCGCGCATACTCACAGAGCTTTCCGAAAGCGCTCTGATCTCGGATATGTCGGGCGCATTAGACCTTGATGCGAGCCTACAAAGCACGCTGGAGACTACGCTCCTAGAGGATCCGGCTCCGCTTCTTCGCGAAGGTGATGTTATTCGTTCCGAGGCCGATGAAGAACTTGCCTCTTTACGTGCCATGCGCGATAACGCCGGGAACTTTCTGATAGATTTAGAAGCGCGTGAAAGAAAAAGAACGGGAATCGGCACCCTGCGGGTGCAATACAACCGAGTTTCGGGTTACTACATTGAAGTATCACGCGGACAAGCCCAGAATGTACCTGAGGACTACAGGCGCCGCCAAACGCTCAAAAACACAGAGCGTTTCATTACCCCGGAATTAAAAGAATTCGAAGATAAAGCGTTAAGTGCCAAAGAGCGTGCCCGATCCTTAGAAAAAGAACTTTGGGACCGTTTCGTTCAAGCACTTTCCGTCTATGTCGAGCCGCTTTTGGCGGCGGCCAAAACTTTGGCAACAATCGATCTTTTATCGGCCTTCGCCGGACACGCCCTTGAGTGCAACTGGGTCAAGCCCGATTTAACGAATTCCGAGGGTCTTGAAATTCTCGGAGCACGGCATCCTGTGATCGAAAAAACACTTGAACACTACGTTCCCAATGACTGCATTCTCAGACCTGGCAGGCGTTTGATGGTCATTACAGGGCCCAACATGGGCGGAAAATCGACCTACATGCGTTCGATTGCCTTGATTGTACTTTTAGCCTACGCCGGCTCGTATGTTCCGGCTCGAGTCGCTCGCTTAGGGCCGATTGACAAAATCCTGACGCGTATCGGAGCTTCGGATGATTTGACTCACGGACGTTCGACCTTTATGGTGGAAATGACCGAAGCTGCCGCGATTTTGCATGAGGCAACGGAATACTCCCTTGTCCTGATGGATGAAATCGGACGCGGCACATCGACAGCTGACGGTTTGAGTCTTGCGGCAGCCATTGCCACGGAACTTGCACAAAAGACACGAAGTTGGACGCTTTTCGCAACGCATTACTTTGAACTGACGCAACTGGTACATACGCTTTCGGACGCCGTCAACGTGCACGTGTGTGCCGAACAAGGTAACGGTTCGGTTGTCTTTTTGCACGACATTAAAGAAGGACCGGCGAGCCGCTCCTACGGCATTGCCGTAGCAAAACTCGCCGGTATCCGCCCTTCGGTTATCCGACGTGCACAAATCTACTTAAAGCGCATTGAAGACCGTGCCGTTGAGAAACAAGGTCAACCGGACCTGTTTACCAGCGTACCGATGGAGGTCGAGACAACACCGGTAGAACCGGTCACGACCGGTAAAGAAGCGGCATTTATCGAGGCTCTTTCTCAGATTAATGTCGATTCCCTCTCTCCGCGCGAAGCACTGAACCTTGTCTATGAACTTCAAAGCGAAGCAACGAAGCTGAAAAAAAGCCACGAGACCGAATAGTCTTGCATCAAAGACATTAGTTGCCAAAATAGGTTTCTGTTACGTCCAAACAGAAATCCACATAAAACACAACGGCTTAGAGGGCATCAGACAGGATATCCCATCAGTAAATTCAACTTAAAAAGCACAGATAGACTCTTTCGTGCTTATAGCGAATCGATCTCTAATGCCACACGACGAGATGCTCCATTCACCAAAAAACCGGCAGAAAGAGTATCAATTGATAACGCTGAAAAAGAGCTTAAAGAACCGTTCTTTCGTCGCTCGCTTCGATGTGCGGCCAAGCCGCCGTCAGGTACACCATCATCGAATAAAGCGTCAAAGCACACGCAATGTAAATCAACACTGTACCGATCAATGCAATATCAATACCGAGAATCGGATCGAAGTACAAAAGAAACGCGATAGCCGTCATTTGGGCAATCGTTTTAATTTTTCCGTACGCATTGACTTTGACAAATTGCGCCGCATGGATTTTTGCCATCCACTCGCGAAGTGCCGTCACGGCAATTTCCCGACCGATAATAACGAGGGCAACCAACATATCGATGCGATCAAAGTACATCAAAACAACAATAGCCGAACTGACAATAAGTTTGTCGGCAACGGCATCTAAGAAAGCGCCTTTTGCCGTCATCATATTCCATCGTCGAGCAAGAAAGCCATCGAGCGCATCGGTTAGAGCGGCTATGGAAAACATGATGCAAGCCAGTACGTTTTTCGTGTGTTCCGACATCACGGCATCGGGGAAATAAAATAGTCCGACGATTAAAGGAATAAACGCAATACGCGCCCACGTCAGGGCCATGGGCACGTTAAACGGTTTATGAACCGGCGATGCCATTGTCAACTCCATGCAACTGTGCATAAATGCGGGTTGCTAGTTTACGCGAGATTCCGTCGATTTTGGCGATGTCTTCAACCGAGGCATTCGTCAACCCCCTAAAGCCGCCGAACTGCGCCAGTAGCTTTTGACGCCGCTTCGGACCGACACCTTCTAAATCCTCGGCTCGACTTGTCAGACGCGCACGACTGCGCTTGGCACGCATACCGGTAATCGCAAAGCGATGCGCTTCATCGCGAATCATGGCAATGAGCATCAAGGCCGGACTTTGCTCTCCGAGGATTAAAGGCTCTCGATCGTCTGCGAAAATCAGTGTTTCGAGTCCGACCTTGCGTCCTTCGCCCTTAGCAACACCGACAATGACGTCAATCGGCAAGCCGAGTTCAACGAAAACCTCTCGGGCCATATGCACTTGACCGCGTCCCCCGTCGACAAGAACCAAAGTCGGAAGAATTGATTCTCCGCGCGCAACAGACGTGTAGCGACGCATCAACACTTCTCGCATTGCTGCGTAATCATCCCCGGCCGTTACATCCGTGATGTTAAACCGCCGGTATCGGCTCGAATCCATAGCCCGTCCGTGAAATACAACGCAAGAGGCCTGTGTGGCTTCCCCTGCCGTATGCGAGATATCAAAACATTCGATACGTATGTCATCGATTTCTTCAGGCGTAAGCGACAAATTCAAAACCCGAACCAAGTCATCGATGCGACGTTTTTCGCCGCCGATTTCCGTTAATCGCGCCTCAAGAGCAATCTTGGCCCCGCGCTGGGCCATCTCCAACCACTTTCGCCGAATCTGCTGCGGTTCGCGTACAAGCTGTGTTTTTTCGGCCAGATCCTCTCCGAGAGCGCGAACAAGCGCCTGCGAGTCAAGGGCATCGGAAGAAACAACCACGCTCGGAAGCAATTGATCTTCGTAGTGTTGCGAAACAAATGCCTCAAACACATCGGCTTTCGTTAAATTCGACGCATCGGGAATTTTCGGAAAAAAAGCATGGTCGCCCAAGTGACGACCGTTTCGGACCATTGCTAAATTCACGCAGACAACGGACTCGGAAAGCGCCACGGCAATGATGTCCGTATCTTTGACTACACCCGTGGGTTCAACGACCTGATCGCGCACGGCATCGGTCAGTGCGGCAATGCGGTCGCGCAAAATCGCTGCTTTTTCGTAATCGAACGCCTCACTTGCCGCATACATCTGGCGTTTGAGCTCCTGAACCAGCTCGCCGGATTCTCCGGAAAGAAAACGACAGGCATCGGCGACATCACGGCTGTAAGCCTCTTGCGTTATCGCTCCGACACACGGCGCCGAACAGCGCCCCATTTGCCCCATCAGACATGCGCGAGACCGATTTTTAAAGACCGCATCCTCGCAGGTCCTTAATTTAAAAACACGTTGCAACATGACGATGGCTTCGCGCGCTGCCGAGGCATTCGGATACGGACCGAAAAATCGGCTTTTCTTATCCAAAGCGCCACGATAGTACGAAACACGCGCAAATACGTCACCTGAAATCTTCACATACGGATAACTCTTATCGTCCCGAAATAAAATGTTGTACTTCGGACTCAATGTCTTAATGAGGTTATTTTCCAGAATCAGGGCCTCAGCCTCGCTACGCACGACCGTTGTTTCAATCGCTGCAATGTGGCTGACCATAATGGCAATACGCGGCGAAAGATCGTTCTTATGGAAATATGAACTGACACGACGATTCAAGTCCCGAGCCTTGCCGACATACAGACACTGCCCTTTCTCATCAAAATAGCGATAGACCCCCGGTAGATTCGGCAAAAGCGAGAGTGTTGTCTTATAGTCCTTAACACTGATTTTTTGCATACGTTTCCTACACTGCCCAAAGCGCAGTTCTTTTTATGCCGAGTTGTGACATATTCTGTCGGGTTATCGATAACTTCGGAGATGCAGGCATTGCCTGGCGTCTGGCGCAAAGTCTACAGCGCGAATACGCCTTTTGCGTGCGTCTGATTATCGATCAAGTG